>ENA-OWOV01000475-OWOV01000475.1-gut-metagenome-genome-assembly--contig:-NODE-475-length-13173-cov-4.368891_pt1 | contig 13173 bp, 13 predicted proteins | sample MGYA00248247_ERZ651799 | MGnify/ENA primary metagenome ERZ651799 (study PRJEB26908, sample SAMEA4031712) | gut metagenome | biome: gut; feature: normal infant; material: stool | place: China | collected 2015...
AGAGCGAAAAAAAAGATAAAATCTATTTTAGTAAAAATTGTAGGGAAAAAAACATTAATAGGATTAAGAAGAGTTTTTTTTAATAGATAAATATAAAGGAGAATAGAGAGATATAAAATGTTAACTGTTTTTACTCCAACTTATAATAGAGGAGAAAAATTAAAAAGATTATATAGTAGCCTTTTGGATCAATGTAATAGTGATTTTGAATGGTTGATTGTTGATGATGGATCAACGGATGATACAGAGGCGATAGTTAATACGTTTTTTACATCTGAATTTCCTATAAGGTATTATAGAAAGGAAAATGGTGGTAAACATACAGCATATAACTATGCACTTAAAGTAGCAAAAGGTGACTATTTTGTATGTATAGATTCGGATGATTGGCTTTCAAAAGAGGCGATAAGTAATATTTTGGAAGTGTGTACAGAAACAAATACGAATATATTAATGGCTTATAAAAGTGATGTAAACGGTAATTTGTTGAGTAATAATTTCCCTGAAACAGTGACAAAGGCTGGAATCTTGGAACTTTCAAATTTTTATCGTTGTACAGGTGAATTCACTCTAGTTTTTCTAACAGAATTTGCAAGAAAATATCCATTTCCTGTTTTTGATGGTGAAAAATTTGTTACAGAGTCAGTAATCTATGACAAAATGTTTGAAAATGAAAAGGCACTATTGTTGTCAGAGGTAGTGACAATTTGTGAATATCAAAATGATGGATTGACAATTAATTTGAATGAAATAATGAAAAAAAACCCAGCGGGGTATTGTTTGTATTTTATGCAAAGAATAGATGCAGAATTTAGTATAAAGAAAAGAATTCTTGCAGTTGGTAAATATTATTGTTTTAGTAAATTGTCAAAAGAAAAGAAGTGTCGCTATAATGGCAAATATAAAATGTTTGTGCGTTTATTAGTGCCATTTGGATGGGGAGTATATATATACTATAAAATGGTTCGAGGATTTTAAATGGAAACAATTGTTAATACGATAATATTGGTGCTATTATGGTGCATTAATATATTTAATGGTACAGGATTAGATTCAGCTTATCATATAACACAAAATACTAAAAATATAGTGATAATAATTTCAATATTGTGCTTTTTGATAAAAGAAGTTAATGGTAGAAGATTACTGGTTGGAAAAAGAGAATTCATTATATATGGTGGAATGTTTTGCTCTTTTGAGTTAAGTGTATTTATTGCTGGATTTGGATTTCAAGCAATAAATTATTTATGGATGTTTTGTTTGATTTATCTAATTTCTTGTATGACGTTAGATGATAATACATTTTTACTATCGAGTCTAATGTGTGGTATAGGAGGAATTGGAATACTATATATCTATAATAATTCATCTATTTTAAGTGGTTGGAATGAAAATTCTATCGCAATGATTGGTATGGATAGTTTCCTATTAATGCTTATATCTTTATGTTTTGTAAAGTCAATCGTGAAAAAAATATTCTTGTTATGCTTGAGCTATATATATATTATTTTTATTTTGCCAACCGATTCAAGGTCTAGTATTTTGTTCGTTGTGATAGGCGTGTTGTTTGCTTTTAATATTATACCTAAAAAGATAATTTATAACGGAAAAAATAAAATTACATGGTTTTTGTTAGTTCCTCTTATTGTTGCTGTGTGTGTTATTTTTGTGTCAAACACAAAAATGTTTATTAAACTTGATCTGTGGAGTTATAAACAATTTCAAAAACCAATCTTTAACGGCAGAAATAACATTTGGAAAAATGGATTGGATATTTTAAGTACAAAACTTTTTCTGGGCGCTGGGTCAATTGAGGTGAATGGTTGGCATAATAGTGCAGTTACATGTTTGGTAACGTATGGATGCATAGGGTATATTTTTTGGATAAAAGCATTAAAAAATATGATTTTACGTGCATTTGAATGGATAAATGATTATATAATCCAAGGTTGTATTTTATCATTTTTTTTGTTGTATTTTCAACAATCTGTAGAACTAGGATTTATAAGTTCAAAGCCAAGTTTTACAGGATATATAGTATAGGAATGATATTTGGAAGAATTAGATATTTATGGTTTTGTGAGGTATATGAAGATGCCGATAATTAGTATAATAGTGCCTGTATATAATGCTGAGAGAGGACTGGAGAGATGTGTAGATTCAATTATATGTCAGACGCAGCAGAACATTGAAATTATTCTGATAGATGATGGATCGACTGACAGGAGCTTAGACATTTGTCAGAAATATGCTAAAATAGATTGCCGTATAAAGATTATTCATCAAAATAATGCAGGTGTGAGTGTGACAAGAAATCGAGGTATTGAGATTGCGCGAGGAGAATATATTGGTTTTGTAGATAGTGATGATTGGATTGAGCCAAGTATGTTCGAAAGATTATTGCAAGAAGCAGAAAATACAGGTGCGGATGTTGTTATGTGTGATGTAACAACTGTGTATGAGGATGGAAGAACTCAAGCAGACACGATAACACAGTTGTCAGGAAATCGAATAATAGAGAAGGCCGATTTTACACCATCTCTAATATTAGAAATGGCAGGGTCAGCATGTCGTTGTATTTACAAAAATGAAAGATACAGCAATCAGTTACACAAGTATCCACTTTTGTTTCCATTTGGAGTAAAGTTCTCCGAAGATCGAATTTTTAATTTATATGCCTTTGGACAAGCAAATAAAGTTTGCTATTTAAAAGAAAGTTATTACAATCGTTTTATGAATCTTAAAAGTACGGTACATAGTTTTCATTCAGATTACTTTGAAGCATATAAGAAAGCCGCGGATGCTATTGAATTGGCAATCCGTTGTGTCTGGGAAGATAATGTAGAATTGCAGAAAGTATATTTGAAACAGTTCATTGGTGGTGCAATGGGGGCTATCTGCAATTATTATTATAAAACCTCTTTAATGTCTAGGGTGGAAAGAAAGAATGCAGTAAAGAAACTGTGTGAGGACTCTCAGATTCAGAATGCAATTAAGATTTATGGAGCAGACCGAAAAAGCCAATGGATTTTAGATAGAAAATATACGCTATTGATTATATATGCGAACTTAGCAAATTGGAAGCATGGGAGATAAGAAGAATGAATATATACAATGGAAGAATAACAAGGCGTATTAATAAGTGGTTACGTTTCAAATTTGTTATACCTCAAAAAAGAGTTGCATTAGAGAAAAAAGAAATTTCGATTCTTTGTAATAACTGTACAGGTGGATTGATTCTCCATGATTTGGGACTGAGGTTTGATTCACCGACTGTAAACATGTTTTTCCATGAACTGGATTTTTTTGAATTTATAGAACATTTTGAGTATTATATTAAACAAAAGCTAATTCAAATACCAAATCCGAAGTATGATCTGGACGCACCTGATTATCCTGTAGCACTGTTAAGTGGAGGGGAAAAATATAAAGATCTTGAACTTCATTTTTTACATTATAAAAGTTTTGAAGAAGCATTTCAAAAATGGGAAATTAGGAAATCTAGATTACATCGTGAAAGCTTATATGTAATATGGACATTTATGGGAATGCCACAAGATGAAAAACTATATGAAAGAGCACAGAATCTTCCGATAAAAAATAAAGTGATTTTTGTAAATCATCCGATTGATAACGAAAAGTTTCCGAACTTTTTTTATATAAGAGGTTTTGAAAAGCAGATTGGAACAGGACAGCTTGCGGAATTTATGAATTTTAAAGGTGAGCGATACTATGACCAGTTTGACTATGTGACATGGATTAATAATGGATAGAATTAAAGGAGAATGAGGTAATGCCCAAAATAAGTGTAATAATGCCAGCATATAATGCAGAAAAATATATAGATGAAGCAATTGACAGCATTTTAAATCAAACATACAAGGACTTTGAGCTGATTATTATTAATGATGGTTCAACAGATAATACAAAAGAAATTATACTCAAATATGATGATCCACGAATTATTTATTTAGAAAATGAAAAAAATAGAGGGATTGTAAAAACACTGAATAAAGGGTTGAACCAGGCACGGGGAGAATATATTGCAAGAATGGATGCCGATGATATTGCGATATATAACCGCTTTGAAAAGCAGATTGCGTATTTGGATGATAATAAGGATGTGGGGATTTTAGGAACAGGAATACGTATTTTTGGCGAAAATATTAAGCCACAGGAAAGAATTTTTACAACTAATCCAGAACAGTTAAAGGCAGAATTGATTTTTAATTCATGCATTGCACATCCAACTGTTATGATGCGTCGTTCAAATCTTATTGACAATGGATTGCAATATAATGAAAAATTTCCAGGACGAGAAGACTTCGCATTGTGGTGGGAAATTGTTAAGGTGAGTAAAGTAAATAATATTTCGGATATATTACTAAACTATAGAATTCATAAGAAACAAATAACACAAAACAAAGACAAAAAGAACAAAGACAAAAAGAACAAAGAAAATTCATTGGAGTTATTAGAGATTCGAATGAAAGATATTGGAGTAAATCTTTCATCAAAGGAAATGATGAGTGTCCTCTTATATTGTCGGAGTGAATTTGAAAAATTTACTTATGAGGCTAGTATTTATTTTATTGATGGGTTAAATAAAATCATTAAACAAAACAAAAAGAATAATTTTTTTGAAGACAAAAACTTGAAGAAAGTACTTGGATTAGCTGTTACATTCACATGTCAAAAAGCAAATTTGACACAAAAAGAAAAGCGAAAATTGTTTTTCCATGCTGTAAAGAAGCAGGTTTATTCAGTTGAAATGACAGTTAAACTTTTGTATCATGGATTGCTAAAATCCAGAAAGTAATGGTGTAAAAAATGAAAATAGGTATACTTACATGTCATGATGTGTATAATTTTGGAGCAACTTTGCAGGCATATGCGTTATGCAAGTATTTAAATGATAATGTTGGACAAGCTGAAATAATAAATTATAAGCCACGATATCTTTATAAATTAATAGACTTTATGGAGGTAGATGTGCCAAAATGGAAAAAAAATGTTTTTACACGTTGGTTTTATAGGTTATTTACGGCTCCAAGTAAGTTTAAGTATATAAAAAAATATATAAGATATAAGGAGTTTAATCAAAAATATCTTAAAATATCTACACCGACTTTGAAAAATAATGAAGATTTAAAGAAAGTAAAAAAATGGGATATATGTATTTGTGGAAGTGACCAGATTTGGAATTCCAGCACATCTCCACTGGGAAATGATGTAGCATATTTTTTGGGATTTCATAATGGAATTAAGATTGCTTATGCTGCAAGTTTTGGTGGAAAAAATATTTCGGCGAGAGGAAAAAAATATATAGAAACTTATTTGCCTATGTTTAAAGCAATTTCTGTTCGGGAAAAATCTGCACTTGATATATTAAAACAATGCGGAATAAATGCAGTTCATGTGGTAGATCCAGTTTTTTTGTTAAATAGAAACGTATGGACTAATTTTGTAAGAATGCCCCAAAATATGCCACGTAAATATATTTTGGCATATGGATATGATAATTCTGATGAATTTTCAGAAGCTCTTAAAGAATATGCAAATGTAACAGAGTTACCGGTTGTTTCTATTAATACAAAAATTTTTAGAAATGCAGGCCCGAGAGAATTTATTGGATTAGTTCAGAATGCAACTATGGTAATTACAACATCTTTTCATGCAACAGCATTTTCCATTATTTTGCATACGCCTTTTATAGTTGCGAAAACTAAAAATGATGATTTGTTTGAACGAATAGATAACATTTTAACCATGAGTGGACTGCAAAATAGAAAGTATTCTGAATTAATGAAAATGCAAAATGGTATTCTAGAGAAAATAGATTTTGAAAGAACTGATAGCTGTATGAAAAAATATATAAATGAATCAAAACTATTTTTAAGTAATGTGGTGAATATTGATGATTAATTTAAATAGTGTAGCATGCACAGGGTGCGCAGCATGTGTGGCTGGTTGCCCTAAAGATGCATTATATATTAAGCAGAATAAAGAGGGGTTTTATAGACCTGAAATAAAGAAAGAAAAATGTATAGAGTGCGGTATATGCGAAAAAATATGCCCAATAAATTCTAATGAATGGAAATGTAATGGGGAAATGTTAGAAACATATGCTTCTAGCAATCGAAATGATATTATTAGATTAGAAAGCAGTTCAGGTGGTATTTTTTATGAACTGGCGAAAAAAATCATTGAGATGGATGGAAGCGTATATGGTTGTAGTTGGACATCGCCAAGTGTAGCAGAACATATTGTTGTAACAGCAGAACAGAATTTAGCATTGTTAACAAAATCCAAATATGTACAAAGTAAATTAGAATATATATATAGAGAAATTAAGAGCGATTTAAAAAAGGGAAGAATGGTACTATTTTCAGGTACGCCATGTCAAACAGCAGGATTAAGAGCTTTTTTGAGATGGAATCCGAAAAATTTGATTCTTGTTGATTTTATTTGTCATGGTGTGCCTAGTCCGTATTCATTGAAGATTGCAGTAGAAACATTAGAGAAGAAGTATAATAAAAAGATAGAAGAATTGAATTTTAGATGTAAAGACAATGGTTGGAATCAACTTTCTCTAGAAATAAAGTTTAAAGATGGTGGTAAGATTGTTGAAAAAGCACAGGATAACGCATATTATCAGGCATTTTTATTAAATTTAGGATTGCCTGAAGCATGTGGAATGTGTAAGTATAATGTATTGCCTAGAACATCTGATATCACATTAGGTGATTTTTGGGGGATATCAAAATATTCAATCGAAAAATTCCAAGATAATAAAGGGGTTTCATGTGTTTCTGTTAATTCAGAAAAGGGAAAAAAATTATTTGAGAAAATTATGTCTGGTTTGGTTTTGCGGAAAGTGAATATTGAAGAAATAGAGAGAGGAAATCCTTTTTTCAATGGTCACTGTACGATACACAAAAATACGAAAAAATATTTTAAAGAATTATGTGAAGCAAATAATAAGTATGATGAATTGGTGAAGACATTACTTAAACCTTCAAAAAAAGAAGTGATTTTTGAAGTAGGAAGATATCAATTAAATAAAGTATTGAGAAAAACTAAGAATGGTTTTGCGTATTACAAAGAGTGTATAACACACAAAAGGGTCTCGCATAAGTTAAAAGACAAAAATTTTACAATAATATCTAATAATTGTTGGGGAAGTTTTACGTATCAAAAGTATGGACTTGAATATAAATCACCAACTGTAGGTCTATATATATTAGGGCATGATTTTGTTAAATTATGTGCTGATTGGGAAAAGTATTTCAAATATAAATTGGAGTTTATTCCCTGGGAACAAGCAAGCTATTACTATGCATTAACTGATACGACACCTTATCCAGTGGCAAAACTTGGGGATATAGAAATTTATTTTATGCATTACCATTCAGAAGAAGAAGCCGCAGAAAAATGGTATCGTAGAGTTAAAAGAATTAATCCTGATCATATGATATTTAAGTTATCTCAGAGAGAAGAATGCAGCAAAGAGGATATTAAAAAATTTGTACAATTACCTTTGGAACACAAAATTTGCTTTTCGTATGAAAAGGTTAATGGTGCGATAATAGTACCTGAATTGAAAAATTTTTCAGGTGATGAAATGGAAATTATAAATCGTCATTTTGACGATCTTACTATTTTGAATGAATAATAACGGGAGGAGAACATGCCAAAGGTATCTGTTATAATTCCGATTTATAATGTTAAAAATTATGTGAAAAAATCAATTGAGTCAGCTATAAATCAAACTGAAAAGGACATACAGATAGTTCTTGTAGACGATGGATCGTCGGATGGAAGTGGGAAAATTTGTGACCAATATGCCAAGATGGATGATCGAATTAAAGTAATTCATAAGGAAAATGGAGGACTATCTTCAGCACGTAATACAGGAACTGCATTTGCAGTTGGAAAATATGTTATGTTTTTAGATGGTGATGATTATCTTAAAGAAAATGCGATAGAACGAGTTTTACAAGTTATGGAGGAATATCCTTCTGATTTTATACAATTTATGTATCAGGAAGTAAGAGATGGTGATATACCAGTTATTCAAACAAAATTTAATAAGCAATATCAAGTACACACCTCTAAAGAATTATTTGAGAACTTGTACAAACTCGGTGGAGTGGGTGCATCAGGGGCAACAAAGCTGATAAAACGAGAGCTAGCATTGCAGATACCATTTGAGAATATTCTTCATGAAGATGAGATGTGGTGTACAAGAGCATTTCAAAAGGCTTTGAATGCTACATATATATCTGATGAGTTATATTGTTACGTAATGCGTAACGATAGTATTATCCATAGCAGTTTTAATAGGAAGAAACTAGATAAATTTAAAGTATGTGAAACTAGAATTGAAGTGTTAAACAGGCTGGGATATGAGAGATTATTATCGCTTGAATATAATAGACTGTTTGGGAATATTTTAACATTATATAGAGAAGCAAAGCAAGCAAACGACAGTGTTGCATTGCAAGAAATCAAAAAAGAGTTTATAAACAGTCAAAAGAATATATTGACTAAGGCAAATTTGACAAGAAAAAATAAAGTTATTTTTAAATTGATGAGTATAAATTATCAGTTTATTAAACTTTATTATTTATATTGGAAAATGAAAGGATTTTAAATATGCAAGAACAAAAATTTCAAACAGTAATCGAACCTAAAAATCGATTATTAGATTTAAAGTTAAAAGAAGTATGGGCATATAGAGACTTGGTAATGCTTTTTGTAAGAAGAACTTTTGTTGCACAATATAAGCAGACTATTTTAGGTCCTGCATGGGCTATCATTCAGCCATTATTCACAACAGTTATATTTACAGTAGTATTTGGAAATTTAGCAGGTCTTGCACCTGGCGGTGTGCCGACATTTATTTTTTATTTATGTGGTTCAATTGCGTGGACTTATTTTTCAGGTTGTTTAACAGCAACATCAACAACATTTACTGCAAATTCTTCAATTATGGGAAAAGTGTATTTTCCAAGACTGGTTATGCCGATATCAACAGTAATTTCTCAACTTATTGCTTTTGCAATACAGGCGGTATTTTTTGTAGCATTTTTAGTATATTACTGCATTATCGGTGCAGGGGTACATCCTAATATATATATATTATTAACGCCAGTTTTAGTTTTGCAACTTGCATTTTTGGGATTAGGTTTTGGTATTATTGTTTCTGCATTAACTACAAAGTACCGAGATTTAGCGATGCTTGTAGGGTTTGGAACGCAAATTTGGATGTATCTTACACCTGTTGCATATGACATTGGAATAATTCCAGAGAGATTTATGAATATATATATGTTAAATCCAGTAACACCTATTATTTGTACATTGAGATATGCATTTTTGGGATCAGGAGAGTTAAATATTACTTATTATATGATATCTTGGGTAGTTACAGTTTTGGTATTATTTGTTGGAATTATTTTGTTTAACAAAGTTGAAAAAACCTTTATGGATACAGTTTAATGGAGAAAGAATATGAATTCAGAAGTTATTATTAATATAGAACATGTTACAAAAGAGTATCGTCTTGGAGCAATTGGAGGTGGTACCCTGAAAGGTGATTTACAAAGTTTTATGGCAAAAATTAAAGGAAAATCTGACCCAAATGCTAAAATTGGTCAGGGAGAGTATTCTAAAAACCAAAAATTTCTTGCTCTTAATGATGTAAATATTAAGGTACATAAGGGCGAACGAGTGGGAATAATTGGGCATAATGGTGCAGGAAAGTCAACATTACTTAAATTGCTGTCTAGAGTTACTGCTCCATCAAAAGGAAAAATATCATACAATGGACGTATTGCATCAATGCTTGAAGTAGGTACTGGTTTTCATCCTGAACTTACAGGAAGAGAGAATGTTTATTTAAATGGTGCAATTTTAGGAATGACAAAAGCGGAAATTGATAAGAAATTTGATGATATTGTAGCTTTTGCAGAAATGGAAAAGTTTATTGATACTCCAGTGAAGCGATATTCTTCAGGAATGTATGTAAAACTTGCATTTGCGGTTGCGGCACATCTTGATTCAGAAATAATGGTTATGGATGAAGTGCTTGCAGTTGGAGACATGAAATTTCAACAGAAGTGTCTTGGAAAAATGGGTGAAGTATCAGAAGGAGAGGGGCGGACTGTATTATATGTTAGCCATAATATGAATACGATTCGTCAATTGTGTACGCGCTGTGTTGTTTTGGATCATGGAACAGTAGTTTTTGATGGCGACGTTGAGAGAGCTATTGAGATATATATGGATAATTATGCTGATATAAAAACAGATGTGTCACTTGCGGATGTTAAAAGACCAGAATATTTGGGGCGAAAATTAAAATGTGAATTTGAAAGAATAACAGTCATCGAACCTGAAGAGGGTATCGTACGAAATAAAGAAGCACTTTTAATTGAAATAACATGGCGTTGCAATGTGGATATAAAAGACTTAAAAATAAGAATTGAATTTAGTTCTATGGGACAGTCAGTTGCAGCCAGCTTTAGTGATTTTAAAATCAATTGTAAAGCGGGTGAAAAATATAAAAAAATTATTTCTGTTGATGTAGCAGAATTGAGTGCAGAATTATATAATACATTATTTGTACTATATGAAGAAGATGCAGGAAATAGTTATGATAGAGACTGTGTAAGTGGAATTGTTTTTGAAAAAGTAATAGATGATGAAAGTTTTATTACTTGGAACACAAGAGCTTGGGGAAATGTTCGATTAAATGATTTTAAATTTATAGTTGGAGATCATTATGGGAAGAATTAGAAATAAGCTTATGTATGAGAAAGGTAAAGCATGTACTCGAATAAATGCTTTTAGCACTCATATTATGCGTCAACCAACAGTAATAGGCATGAGTGAAACTATTTCTGTAATCAAGAATAGCAAAGCATCAATTGCGCGCTATGGTGATGGTGAATTTGATATTATTTTTGGAAGGATAGAGGGATTTCAGAAAAAAGATTTAGAACTATCAAAACGACTTAGAACGATATTAAAGAAAAATGCAATATCAAAGCGTTTTCTTGTTGCAGTGCCAGATTGCTTTGGAGATTTAAGTCAGTTTAATGAAAACGCTCAAATTCATTGGAAAATAAGATTGGACAAAGAAAGAATAAGGTGGGTACGTTGCTTAAATACAAAAGCTCCATATTATCAGGCCCAGATAACTCGTTTTTATTTTGACTGGGCAGATAAGTCTAGATGCAAAGAATGGTATGCAGGATTAAAAAATATATGGAATAATGAAGATGTATTATTAGTTGAAGGTGAGTTTAGTCATGTTGGTGTAGGGAATGATTTGTTTGATAATGCATTATCTGTCAGAAGAATATTGTGTCCTTCAGAAAATGCATTTGATTATTATGAAGAAATTCTTGAGACCATATGTAATTATGCAAAAACATCTGATTTGATTTTTATGGCATTAGGACCAACTGCAACTGTATTAGCATATGATCTCTTCAAAAGAGGTTACTGGGCGGTGGATGCAGGACATATTGATTTGGAGTATGAATGGATGAAATTGGGAACTAATGAAAAAGTTAAGATAGCGGGTAAATATGTGAATGAAGTAAAGGGGGGAAACAAGGTTGAAAATGTACAAGATGAAAAATTTGTAAAGCAAATTGTTGCAAAAGTAGGAATTTGATTTAGAAAGAGAAGTAATAAATAAAATAGCTACTATAAATAGGTGAAATCAGATGAAAAAAATTTTTATTTATATACATCAAAGTATATTAAAAGGGGGAGTTGAAAAGGTTTTCTATAATCTTTTTAATAATTTACCCGATAATGAATATCAAATTACCGTATTAAATTATTGTGTGTATTTGACAGATGATTTGAAATCTGTGTTTTATAAAGGCCAAAAACATCGGTATTGGTTTTATTATGATGAATGGTCTGCAAAACCAGGAAAAAAATTTACCCAAAGAGTTCATAATAAAATAATGCCGATAATGCTTCCTATTTGGTTGAATATGCAACACTACGATATTGCAATTGCTGCCCAAGAGGGAATGTATGCTAAGTTTGTAATTGAGAATATTCATGCAAAAAGGAAATTGCTTTGGATACATAATGACATGATGCTTTGCCGTTTTACCGAAAAATATTTTACAACTTCACAGGAAGAAAAATCTTGCTATGAGCAGTTTGATGGTGTTGCATGTGTATCGGAATCAGTTAGGCAATCAATGTTGGAACGATTTGGCAAAATGGAGAATTTATATACTATTTATAATCCCATAGATACAAATGAAATAGACATAAAATTAAAGGAAAAACATCCAAAAAGAAGTAATGACCCTTTATTTGTATGTGTGGGAAGATTGGTTGAGCAAAAGGGATTTGACAGATTGCTCCCCATTTGTAAAAAATTAAATGGAGAAGGCTTTAAGTATACGATTTGGATTATAGGTGAGGGAAGTGAAAGAGCGAGGTTAGAACAAATTATTCAGGAAAATCAATTGGATAATGTAAAATTATTAGGAAATCAAAAAAATCCATATATATATATGAAACAAGCGGATTGGCTGTTATGTGTATCAAGACATGAAGGATTTAATATGGTTTTACATGAAGCAATATATTGTGAGTGCCCAATAGTTACAACTTTGAATGCTGGAACGGAAGAGTTTCTTGGAGATAGCGAATATGGGATTGTGTTGGACAATACAGATGAAGCTATAGAAAAAGGTATGCGTAAAGTTCTTACAAATAGAGAAATAAGAGAGAAATATTATAATGCTGCAAAAGAACGGAAAAAAACGGTAAGCATAGAAGAAAGAATGAAAACGATTCAAATATTTATAGAGGGTAATTAGTCTAAAATAGAATATTATATGATTAATTTAATAAATATAATTAGCCAGAGGCTTAAAGGTAGTATTTTGATCGTAGTGCTAGGAATTATGTATGTTGCAATAAGCATATGTTGTTCACGGTTTGGATTGAAAACTACAGCGTATGATGTTAATAATGTAAAAATTAGTTCTACGATAATGTTAACTTCCAATTGTAGGTACAACTAAACAAAACTCCGTTGCATATCAATTGAATATTACGGTGCGGCAGAGCCGCCAGTCCGGTGTGGCGAGAGCCACCTGTCCGGACTAACGGAGCCACCCCATT
>ENA-OWOV01000486-OWOV01000486.1-gut-metagenome-genome-assembly--contig:-NODE-486-length-13083-cov-3.937567_pt1 | contig 13083 bp, 8 predicted proteins | sample MGYA00248247_ERZ651799 | MGnify/ENA primary metagenome ERZ651799 (study PRJEB26908, sample SAMEA4031712) | gut metagenome | biome: gut; feature: normal infant; material: stool | place: China | collected 2015 ...
CATATCTCCGCTGATTCCGAAACGAGAGGTTTCCGGAAAGTTGATTGCTTCAAATAACCTGTCCGCTATACCAAGGATTCCCCATGTAATGAAGGGCCATGCAACGAAAAGTACGGAGACAATGATGAGCAAGTAACACATCCAATTCCTCTTTGATCGTTTCTTTTTTGAAGGATGTTCATGATCTGCCATAGAGGAAAATGTAACCCCTTCATATCCCGATTGTCAAAAGATTTCACCAATCTGATCATTGCCGATTTACTCAAGTTACGGTTGTATTCATCCTCCGTCGTTTTGTTGTAATAATGGTGCATGATTCGATGCGCTTTCAACGGAGGCGAGCTTTCCCCTACCTCCGCCGTTCGGGCAGACCTGGACAATTTCCACCGCGGGGCTTCCAAGATTGAGAACCTGGACCTGGGCCAGATGGGAGGCGTTTCCCGACGCCGCGGGTTCCGGCGTATTGTCGCCGCGCTGGATGGATCTATTATTCTGCCTTACATCTATTCCACCCATGACCGTTATCTTGTCGAGGTGGGCCCCGCCCTGCTCCGCGTCTTGTCCGTCGATGGCGACGTGGTGGCTTCCCTTCCTTCCGTCTGGACGGCGGCTGATATTTCCCAGCTCCGGCACAAGCAGGTCAACAGCATGCTGTTTCTGGCCTGCCCCACGCATGAACTCATGGTGCTCAAACGGGATGATGACGGCGTGTTTGCCCTGGACTCCTACGAATTTAAGAATAGGCCGTGGCGGTATGAGGAGTACCGGGAAATCCCGGTCAGGCTGACGCTGGATGACGGCTGCTACAGGCTTTCCTTTGGTAATTATGCCGAGGATCCGGACACGGTCACCAACGAGGGGGATGTGATGCGCGTCCAGGTTACGGTGCCCCAGCAGACTGGCTACAGTACGGGCGCCGTCATCCGTCAGGGCTGGGTGATTGCCAAGGCGTTCACCGCGGCCTCTTCCTACGCTGCTGGCAGGAAGCTTTGCATCAACGAGGGCAGTTACTGGTCCTGGTGGACCTGCGACAAGGATTTCAACGGGGCACTGCACTATGTGAACGGCCTCACGTCCCCGGCGGATTACCCGGACCATTTCCACAAGGGCGTCATCTGCCACAGCAACACGATCACCTGCAAGGGTACTTGGACCTTTTACTGCTACAAGGAGTGGTACGGAACCTACGCCGTGGAGCGCCGCTACCCGGAAGAGGACTGGCAGTTACTGGGCACGTCCAATTCCAAGGTGGGTTCCGCTTCCAACTTGCAACTCACTGGAGACGAGGCGGGCGAGGAATGCTACCTGCGCCTGATGCTTTACGAGTCCCAGCTTTCCAACGCTTCGGACCCCAGCCAGGGGTTCCCCGCTGACGCCTGCGGCAACAAGCTGGTCGTGGACGCCTACCGCAAGGACGTGGTGCTGCAGCTGCGTTCCGGAGCCCGTCCAGCTACCGTTCAGCGGTTCACCATTCCCGCCACACCGACACTGCGGCATTACCTGACCAGTACGGCATCCTCCATCAGGGCAAGCCGCGTGTGGGTGGATGACGTGGAGATGGTGGGAGCCTCCGCCGTGCTGACGCTGGGCAAGGCCGGCATTGACGTGACGCCCAGGGGGATTCCCGCAGATGCGTTGGCTGACGGGCAGACAGTCCGGTTTGGCTGGACCGAGCCGCGGAAGACCGGGCACATTGCCCTGGATGCCCGCGGGATGCGGACGGTTTACCTTCCTGCAGGAGCACGGTTCGATGTAAATCTTGGCGCAGACCTCTACAACCGGGGGCGCGGCGCGGTGGTCAAGCTGACGGCTTATTCCGCTGCGGATGTGCAGTACTCGACGCTATGGGAGAGCAAGACGGATGTCTACACCACGCCTTCCAGCGGGTTTTATACATTTCGGATCACCCTCAATAACGGCAGCACCCTGGAGGCCGCCGAGTGCCAGGCCGAGCTTTCCGGCGTGGCTTCCGGCGTCGTCAAGCCGGAGGTCCAGGAGGATGCGCCCGCTCCGGCCTCCGTGTCCACCTGCGACGTGCTGCGCTTTTCGCTTCCCCTGGAGCCTACCGCCAAGGCTCATTTTTCCAAGGTCGGGATACCCTCCATCAAGGCGCTGGTGATGGATCAGGGCCGCTGGACGTTCCAAGGTTCTGTCCTCGTGGATGGAGATAACCTGGTCATCAAACCCAAGGGGCTGACGACGGACGATTTGGTCAAGGGCCAGTCTGTCCGCGTCGAGTGGAATGTGGCCGCCGAGAATTTTTCCATCGGAGCCAACCAGCAGACCGGCTCCCGATGGGTGACCCGGTTCCTTCCGGCAGGGACAGTTGTCAATTTGAAAGGGTACATCTGGATGTACGCCGGCCAGCGCAACGAGCAGGCCGCCATGGTCGGTAAGTATTTAAGTTGGACCCCCAACAGCGGTTCTCACAGCATTTCCACGCACACGACTCTTGCCGGTTCCTGGACGGTTCCGGAGGATGGCTTTTACCTGATTTACCTTCCCTTCGTCAACGCGTTTTCCAGCGTTGTTCAGTGGCCGGCGGCTTCCGCAGCGATTCCTGCTTGTGTAGGACACTTGGAGGGAGAGGTAACGGACTTGACGGCCTCCGCGGAGTATTCCTTGTGGGACAATGTGTCCACGATTCCAGAGGGCGTCCCCCCGTCCGGGGAGTCCCTGATGTGGAGCTTTGCCGCGTTCCGTGGCGCCTACGGCTTTCCGTCCCTGGTGGACGTGTTCCAGCAGCGTTTTATTCTGGCTGCCACGCAGGCCCAGCCGCAGACGGTGTGGTTGAGCAAGACCGATGACCTCAACAATTTCGAGGTGGGCAAACAGGATGACAGCGCCTTGGCTCTCACGCTTTCCACGACGACGCAGAACCGGATTTGCTGGCTGATGGCCCAGTCCAGCCGCCTGTTGCTGGGAACAGCGGATGCCGAGTGGGCTGTTTCCGGTGGTCAGGGTGTGATGACTCCCACCAACGCGCGGGCGGACAACCACGGTTTTGTGGGTTCCTCCGACGTGCCCGCGCTGATGGCAACCGACAAGGTGCTGTATATTGAGCGGGGTGGTGGACGCGTGTACCAGTACGGGTACGATTATGAGAGCGACGGGTACGTTTCCCGTGATCTGACCGTGTTTGCCGATCACGTGCTGGCCGACGGCGGAGGGTGCCGGGACATTGCTTTCATCCGCAAGCCGGAGCCGCGAGCGGTATTCGTTCGCCGGGACGGACAGCTTGCCCTGATGACCTACAACAGCATGCACCAGGTCAACGCCTGGCACCGGTACACGACGGACGGGACATTCGAGGGGGTGGCCGCCCTGCCCAACGGCGACAAGGCGGATTTATTGTTTGCCCTGGTGGTGCGCGACGATGGGCGGTTCATCGAGGCGCTGGCTCCGGATAATGAGTTCCAGGACCCGGACGGCAGGGATTATGTGTCCTCGCTGGAGACCAACGCCCTGATTTCCCTGGAGGCTGCCGGACGCCGCCAGCACAACAGCAGCGTGATGTTTTTCTTCGGCTCTGACGCTCTGGTGAGTGGCATCGAGGTAAGCATCGACGGAAGGCTCTGGGATGTTCCCGATAGAGCGCCGTCCTCGTTTTTGGAAAGAGGTTGGCATTCCCTGGTGGCGGATGGCTGCTGGAATTACGATTCCATGGTGGGCATCCGCGTTTCCGGCAACCGTGATTTTAACCTGCTAGCAATTCAAGCATAATGGACAACATAGAGATTTTGAAAGAAAAGCTTTCCGATCGCATGTGGAGGTTGAATCACCTCTACTGGATTATCAACAAGGATGGCCTCATGCAGAGGTTCCAGCTTAATTGGGCGCAGCAGAAATTGCATCAAGAGCTGTGGTACAGGAATGACATCCTGAAGGCGCGCCAGCTGGGTATTTCCACGTATGTAGCCATGCTTATGCTGGATATGAGCCTGTTTCGCTCCAATTTCCATTGCGGCATCATCGACAAATCCCTGGTGGATGGGACAGGAAAAATCAGCAAAATCGATTTGGCCTACAAGAGCCTGGATTATGCGCCGGATAATCCCACGGAAGAAGATATTGCCCTGGCAGAACTGGGGAGATTCATCAAAGGGGAGATTCAGGTCAAGTCTTCCAAAACGACTATATCCTTCTCCAATGGGAGCAGGATCACGGCGGGCACATCCCTCCGCGGCGGAACATTCCAGTTTTTGCACGTTTCCGAGCTTGGGTATGTCGCAGCCCATGCCCCACTGCGCGCCCGGGAGATTGTGACGGGGGCAATGAATGCCGTTTCCAAGGACGGGGTGATTATCCGGGAATCCACTCACGAGGGCGGCAAGTTCGGCCTGAATTACGAGATGACCAAGGCGTCCATGGAGATGGTGGGGAAACCGCTTTCTTCCCTGGATTGGAAGTTCTTTTTCTTCCCATGGTGGAAGAATCCGGAATATACACTTGAGCCGGGAGAGAGAAAGGAAGAGCATTTCCAGGAAGATTTGCAGAAGTATTTCGAGGATTTGAAGTTGAGATGCGGAATTACCCTGCGTTACGATCAGAAGTTATGGTATGCTTCCCAGGCAAAGACGTTCGGCGGGTTGGTGCGGCAGGAGTATCCTTCCACGCCGGAAGAAGCCTTTCAGGCGTTGGTGGAGGGATCCATCTACGGTTCCCATCTTGATTCCCTGCGTTCCCAGGGCCGGCTATGTGCCGAGTTTGAAAAGGATGATTTGGCTCCCTATTACGTGTCCTGGGATATTGGCATGGCTGATTACATGTGCCTCTGGCTTTGGCAGGTCTGCGGAGACGGCAAGTTTTACGTGATGGATTGCTTGCAGGCCAATGACAAGCCGCTGGAGTGGTATATTAATTTCATCCGCAAGGAGTGGGAAGTTGAGTTCGGTCCTATCTACAAGCATTTGCTGCCTCACGATGCGGGAAGGAGAGACCACCACGGTATCAGTTTTGATGCGCATTTGCGCCGGGCTGGATTCAGGGTTTCCGTAGTTCCGCGGACTCCCGATGTATGGGCCGGCATTTTTTCCGTTCGCCGATTGCTGAACCATTGCATTTTTCATGAGCGGTGTTCCCGCCCCCTGAAGATTGACGGAGTGGAATATATGTCCGGCGTGAACGCTCTGGAGAATTACCAGAAGGCCCCTTCCGGAGCCCACGGCGTCGAGCGGGATACCCCGCTGCATAACCGCTGTTCGCATGCGGCGGATGGCTTTCGTACTTTTGCGGAAGCCTATGAAAAAGGACTAGTCGGCAAAACGGGAGCCGTCGCAATGCCTGCCCAGGCCGTGGAGACGCGTCAAACACAGGGGCTCGCCAAAGGCGCTGACGCACTTTTCTTCTGATACTGGTTTCCATGTACAGGAGGACATTCTATAATATATGCCTTACTGCGCACTTTACTGTACATTCACCTAGTTAATGATTTACATTCAAATACTAACTTCCCGTACGCGATGCCAGCTTTACCGCCGCAGCAGTTACGATGCTTCCGCTCTCCTTCTCCAGGGAAGGCATATTGGAAAAACGTAATGGCTGCGGTTTTCTTTTGGTCCGGTTCCTCCGGAATCAGGAAAGCGCGGACAGGACGGCAGGAAGCGGTATCCCCCTCCTTTTCAAATGCCGGAACATGTCTTACATCCCCCGGATTTGGCTTTCAGAAAGCCCTGTTATCTTTTAGAATTCCTTACACGCAAACGCCATGGATTACACACCTCTCATTGAAAAACGCCGCCAGCGCCTGGAAGAATTGGAAACGGTCATTGCCGAACCGGATTTTTTCAATGACCAGAAGCGGGCCTCGGAAACCATGAGGGAGCACCGCCGCCTGAAGGAACTGATGGAAACGTGGGATTCCCTGAACGCCACGGAACAGCAATTGGCGGACAATCAGGAGCTGGCGAAGACGGATGACCCGGAGCTGGCGGAACTGGCCGCCATGGAGATTCCCGAACTGGAAGCCGCGCTGGAAAAACTGCGCAGCGACGTGCAGTACAGCCTGCTTCCCCGCGACACGACGGAAGACCGGGACGCCATTATTGAAATCCGCGCCGGAACGGGCGGGGATGAAGCATCCCTGTTCGCCGGCGACCTGCTGCGGATGTACCAGCGCTTTGCGGAAGAACGCGGCTGGCGCTTTGAGCACCTGGAAAGCAGCCCGTCAGACGTGGGCGGCTTCAAGGAAGTAGTCTGCCGCATTGCCGGGGAAGAAGTATTCCGTTTCCTGAAGTATGAAGGCGGCGTGCACCGTGTACAGCGCGTTCCCGCCACGGAAACGCAGGGACGCATCCACACCTCTACCGCCACCGTGGCCGTCATGCCGGAAGCGGAGGAAGTGGACATAGAAATCCGCCCAGAGGACCTCCGCATTGAAGTGTGCCGTTCCGGAGGCGCCGGCGGCCAGCACGTGAACAAGACGGAATCCGCCGTGCAGATCTGGCACATCCCTACGGGCGTCTATGTCCGCTGCGAGGAAGAGCGCAGCCAGATGAAGAACCGTGAAAAAGGCATGAAGATTCTGCGCGCCAAGCTCTTTGAAGCCAAGAAGCGGGAAGAGGCGGAAAAATATTCCGCCGCACGCCGCAACCTCATTGGCTCCGGCGGCCGTGAAGAAAAAATCCGGACGTACAATTTCCCGCAAAACCGCCTGACGGACCACCGCATCAGCTATACGTCCCACAATCTGGACGGCATCCTGATGGGGCAGATGGAAGACCTGATCATGGCTCTCCAGCATGCGGAAATGCAGGAACGCCTGGCGGAAGCCGGCATGTCCTAATCCCCTTTTCCTTTCATGAAAACCCTACTGGAAGTTCTTCAGTCCGGCACGGACTACCTGGCGCGCCAGGGCTGTGACGAGGCGCGCGCCACCATGCAGCACCTGATGGCCCATGTTCTGCACTGCAACCGCACGGCTCTTTACTCCCGGTTTGACAGGCCTGTTGAAGAAGCGGAACTGGCTCCCCTCCGCGAGCTGCTGAAACGAAGGGCGGCGGGAGAACCGCTGCAGCACCTGCTGGGGTTCACGGAATTTTTCCGGAGGGATTTCCTGACGGACGCGCGCGCCCTGATTCCCCGCCCGGAAACGGAAGAACTGGTGGAAATGGTGTTAAAGAAAATCCCGGACCGTCCGGTACGCGTGCTGGACATGGGTACCGGCTCCGGCATCATCGGCGTCACGCTGGCTCTGGAACTCAAGGAGCGCGCAAAGGAAGTCGTTCTGGCGGACATTTCCCCGCAGGCTCTGGACCTGGCGCTGGAAAACGCCATGCGGCTGGGAGCCAGGGTCTCCACCGTCCAGACGGACCTGTTTGATGACTTCCCCCTGGAAAAACCGGTCCTGCGCCCGGATGGAGCGGATTCTTCCGCTTCCGTGCCTGAGGAGGAAGAGAATGATGCCGGACGGGAAATGCGCTTTGACGTCATCGTGGCCAACCTGCCCTACATTGCGGATGGAGAGGAGCTTGCCCTGGAAGTTATGAAAGATCCCCATACGGCCCTGTTCGGAGGCCCGGAAGGCTGGGAAATCATTGAACGCTTTCTGGCCCGCGCCCGGGACTACCTGAATGAAAACGGCTTCGTAGCCCTGGAAATCGGACATGACCAGGCGGCAGCCGTCACGCAGATCATGGACGGCTACGGCTATAATTACATTGAAGTGCTGAAAGACATGAGCGGCGTAGCCCGCTTCCCCTTCGGTTATCATTAACAATTATTCCTTCCCCCCCCTTTCACTCCATGCAGGCGGCGCGCATTCTGGTTGACGGACAAAGCGATCTGGTGCTGGACTACGGCATTCCGCCGGAAGCTGGGGACGTCAGGCCGGGCTGCCGCGTGCAGGTTCCCCTGCGCAACAGGACGGCCACCGGCACTGTTCTTACGCTGTCCGAGCCGGACCTTGCCTGGAAGGACAGGCTCAAGCCCATTCTGAAACTGATCGACCCGGAACCCTTGATTTCCCCGGTCATGATGAATCTGGCTTCCTGGGCGGCGGACTATTATTCCGTAGCGCTGGACCAAATGATCCGCTGCCTGCTCCCGGAAACCGTCCGTCAGGAAAACACGGCGGAAAAAATGCGGAAAATGGTGCATCTGGAAAAACGTCCGTCCCGTGAGGAGCTGGATGCCCTGTACCGCAAAGCGCCCCGGCAGGCCCAAATGCTGGATTATTTTTCATCTGCGGAACAGATGGAAGCGCCTCTGGCCGCATTCGGCACGGGGGCTCTGAACATCGCCCGCAGCCTGGCGGCCAAGGGCTTCATCTCCCTGAAGGAGGAATCCGTACACCGCGACCCCAGCACCGGAGAGCAGTTCGTCCCCAGCCAGCCCATGAAGCTGAACGATCAGCAGCAGAAGGCGCTGGAAGAAATCACGGCCATGTGCACGGCGGAGCACAAAAAACCGGTGCTCCTGCAAGGAGTCACCGGCTCCGGCAAAACGGAGGTTTACCTTCAGGCCGTCTCCCAAATGGTGAAATCCGGAAAATCCGCCCTGATCATGGTACCGGAAATCTCCCTGACGCCCCAGACCGTCCAGCGCTTCAAATCCCGTTTTGCGGAACTGCCCTCTTCCGTGGCGGTGCTGCACAGCCTCCTATCGGACGGAGAACGCTTTGACGAATGGCACGCCATCCGTTCCGGAAAGGCACGCATCGTCATCGGCCCCCGTTCCGCCGTCTTCGCCCCTCTTCAGAACCTGGGGCTGGTGATTGTGGATGAGGAGCATGACGCGTCCTACAAGCAGGAAAGCTCCCCCCGCTACCACGGGCGTGACCTGGCCGTGCTGCGCGCCCATCTGGAAGACTGCGCCGTGGTCCTGGGCTCCGCCACCCCTTCCCTGGAAAGCATCCATAACGCCCTGACCGGAAAATATTCCCTGGTGAAGCTGACGGAAAGGGCGGACGGCCAGCAGCTCCCCCTCATCCGCATTCTGGACATGAAGACGGAGGGCAGAAACAAATCCGGCCCCAACGTCATCTCCGAGCGGCTCAGAATGTCCATCGACCGGCGGCTGGACAAGGGGGAACAGGTCATCCTTCTGCTCAACAGGCGCGGATTCGCACGCTCCATCCAGTGTCCGGACTGCGGCCACGTGGTGACGTGCCTGCACTGCTCCCTGCCCTTGACCTACCACCGTACGGAGGACCGCCTCATGTGCCACCTGTGCGGGTTCAAGGCCCTGCCGCCCCGCACCTGCCCGGAGTGCAGGTCCGCCAATATCCTGCTCCAGGGGTACGGTACCCAGAAGGTGGAGGAAATCCTGCGGCGCACCTTTCCTGCGGCGCGCATCACGCGCGTGGATGCGGACGTGGCCCGGCGCAAAAACGCCGTCAGAACCATTCTGAACCAGTTCCGCGCCCATAAGATAGATATTCTCCTTGGCACCCAGATGATTGCCAAGGGGCTGGACTTTCCCAACGTGACGCTGGTGGGCGTGCTGAACGCGGACCTGGGTCTCCATATCCCGGACCCCCGCGCGGGGGAGCGCACCTTCCAGCTTCTGACGCAGGTGGCGGGCCGCGCCGGCCGCGGCGACCTTTCCGGGGAGGTCATCATCCAGACCTTTACCCCCCAGTCCCCTTCCCTGCAGTACGCCCGCCATCACGATACGGACGGCTTTGCGGCGCAGGAGCTGGAAATGCGCCGCTCCTTCGACCTGCCGCCTTTCACCCACATCGCCGTGCTGACCATACGCTCCCAGCATGAAAACATGGCGGAATTCGCCACGCGCACGCTCGCGGCGCGCCTCCGCGGCATGCTGCCCCCTCCAGCCACGATGACGGACCCCATGCCGGCGCCCATTCCCCGCGCACACGGCCAGTTCAGATTCCAGATCACGGTCAAGGGGCCGTCCGCCCGCATCCTCTCCCGCACCCTGCGGAAGCTGGTGCAGGAAGCCGGGCTGGGGGACGACCTGACCGCCGTGATCGACGTGGACGCCATGTCATTCATGTAAGCCGCCTTGCCAAATCCGGACGGCCGCATTAAAATTCCGGCACAACACAACTTACTATTATGCTGCTTCATTTCTACAAGATGACGGGCGCCGGAAATGACTTTGTCATGGTGGACAACCGTGACCTGGAACTTTCCTCCGTGCTGGACAAGGAGACCATTGAAGCCCTGTGCGACCGCCGCTTCGGCATCGGGGCGGACGGCCTGATTGCCGTGGAACCGTCCCGGGGCAAAGGGGGAACCGTGCGCATGCGCTATTACAATGCCGACGGCGGAGAAGCGGAAATGTGCGGCAACGGAGCCCGCTGCTTCGGCAACTTCGCCGCGGCCCTGCTTCATCACGACAAATCCGCTCCCCTCCCCTTTGAAACGATGGCCGGCATCGTGACCGCCACCTTTGAAAAGGACGGGAATGTCACCGTGAACCTGACGGATCCCCACTCCCTGCAGCTCTTTGTGCTGAATGCGGACCCGGCGGTGGGGGCGGACGTCCACTTCCTGAATACAGGCGTTCCGCACGCCGTAGCGTTTCTGGACAAGCTGGACGGCCTGGACGTTCCCCGTCTGGGCGCCTACCTGCGTTACCATAGCGCATTCTCTCCAAAAGGCACCAACGCCAACTTCGCCAGGATCCTGTCTCCGGGGCACATCGCCATACGTACTTATGAACGCGGCGTGGAGGATGAAACGCTTGCCTGCGGAACGGGCATGACCGCCAGCGCGCTGCTGCACGCCGTATTGACGGATGCCCCTTCACCCATTCAAGTGGACGTAGCGGGAGGGGACTCGCTCAAAGTAGGCTTCCAGCGCACGGGTGACCGCTTTACCAGCGTGACGCTGACCGGACCGGCGGACCTCGTCTTTACCGGAGACATAGAACTCTGACCGGCCCCTCGCGGAAAAACGCCGTTGTCCTCCGTCATCAGGGAGCATGCCTGTTCAGCAGGGAACACTCCGCCTTCACATAACCGCCGTAATTGTTGCAGAATGCCTTGTACACGGCAGGGCCCATATTCGTCTCACAATAATACTTTACGGTAATGCAGTCCTTCTTGCGTTCCACATTCAGAAAACGGCTGGACAGCAGAACCAGGTTGCTCTGGTAATTCCACAGGGCCATGTCACGCGCCATTTCCTCATTGATCTTTTCACAAATAAAACTCTCCGGCGGGGGAAACAAAATGGCGCTGACAACGCTGATCAGGCAAATTCCGGGCACCACTCCTATCGCAAGCACTCCGTGGCACTTCCTGACAAAGGGAATGTGGTTCCGGAACTTCCGGAAGAGGAAGAAACGGAACAAATAACCCGCCAGCAGCATCACCGGAAAGGAAACATTCACGTACTCAAAAGCCAGGCTCATTACTCCAAGGGCAAAAAAGCCGATGCCCTTCCACACCTTCCTGTACACCGGGATGCAGGCGCAAAGAAACACGTACAGAATATATCCCAGCAGACAGAGGAACGGGAGAAGCGTTCCTGTAAATATGTGCTCCACCATGCAGTCCCACGGATATTCCCTGCTGGGAGCACATGCCTCATGAAAAAACATGCACACCATGCTCAGAATCACCAGCCCGGCAAGGAGGATGGCCTTTACTTTTCTTGATTCATACAGAAGCCACAGTAAAACGACGCCAAAAGGCAGTAAATAGCAGCCGATACTGCTGAACACAGTGGACAACATGGGAATATGAGGAAAGAAATTCATGGCTTGGATAAGGACAACTGGCTGGTTAACGACTCAAAGGCATCGGCGACTGTGGCAACAATAATTGGAAATAAAATAAATTCAAACATTCGTTTTCAAATAATGCAGAAAAAATCATATTCTTCTCATAAAAAACCGTTCAGCACGACTCTCCAACTTGACAAAACAACCTTCTGGAAAAGATAATAACGCTCTGATGAAGCACTCTCTTTTCCTCCCGGCGGCCATCCTTCCTCTTCTCCTCTCTCTGCTCCAATGCAGCCGCAAGCCGCTCCTTCCGGAATACACGCCCCTGTGTGCCGGAATGGTGCCCGGAGAACACACCTCCCCCCGCGCCCTCCAGGCACGGGAGAACAGAACCTACCGGGTTGGCCCGAAAGGCGGTGTGTATTACATCAATTCCCACAATAAAAAAGTCTACATCAAATCCAGGAGGATTCAATAGAAGACCACGCAAACACCCCGTAACTTTCCAAATGGGAAACAAATAATTGCTTTACCCGTCCCTTATTTTATTTTTGAGAAAATATTCCGTCTAAAAAACTCATCAAACTCATTTTCTTCTTGCCAAAACGGAAGAGGACGGGTAATGTCTGCCGCACCACAACATTAAATGGTGTCGGTAGTTCAATGGTAGAGCCCCAGATTGTGATTCTGGTTGTTGCGGGTTCGAGCCCCGTCCGACACCCCATCCCCTTTCCTTCATGAAAAAGAGCACTTATGGTGCTCTTTTTTACTATCCATCCGCATGCGCAATCCAGAATTCGTCAAAGCCGCTTTTTCCGCCATTGCGCCGCGCTATGTGGCCACCAACCATGTCCTGAGCATGGGCGTGGACCTGCTGTGGCGGCAGCGCGTCGTGCAGCTCGTCTCCGAATGGAAGCCGGAACGCCTCCTGGACCTGGCGACGGGAACCGGGGATCTGGCCCTGGCCATCCTGAACGCCATGCCGGAAATCCGGCTGACCGGTTCCGACTTCTGCCAGCCCATGCTGGACGTAGCGGCCAAACGGGGACTGGACAACCTGGTCTGTGCGGACGCCATGAACCTGCCCTTTTCCTCCGCCTCCTATGATGCAGTCACCGTCGCCTTCGGCCTGCGGAACATGGCCAGCTATCCGGACGCCCTGCGGGAAATGGGCCGCATGCTGCGGCCGGGGGGCCATTTGCTCATTCTGGATTTCTCCCTGCCTGAAAACCTGCTGAAAAGCCCCTACCGGTTCTACCTGCACCGCATTCTCCCCGTCATTGCAGGCTGGATGACCGGCCACCGGGAAGCCTACGACTACCTGGCGGAAAGCATTGAAGCCTTTCCCTGCGGCCAGGCCATGCAGGACCTGCTCCGGGACTGCGGCTACAGCAACATCACGGCGGAACCCCTGAACGGGGGAATCGCCAGCATCTACACCGCCCA
>ENA-OWOV01000489-OWOV01000489.1-gut-metagenome-genome-assembly--contig:-NODE-489-length-13009-cov-3.735462_pt1 | contig 13009 bp, 10 predicted proteins | sample MGYA00248247_ERZ651799 | MGnify/ENA primary metagenome ERZ651799 (study PRJEB26908, sample SAMEA4031712) | gut metagenome | biome: gut; feature: normal infant; material: stool | place: China | collected 2015...
ACGCCGTGGAAGCGTGAATTAAGCAGTCCGTATTCGATATGATAGCCGATTTCGGCCAACGAATGGAGAACGGTCGCAAAGTCCCATCCTCGATTAACGGAGAGCAAATTTTTAACATTTTCAAGGACAAGCCATTCGGGTCGATCTTCGGCAGGCGTGCCTTTGAGGAGTCTAATGATTTCAAAAAAGAGAGAACTTCGCTTGCCTGCAAGCCCTCGTTGCCGGCCAGATACAGAAATGTCCTGACACGGGAATCCGCCTGCCCAGAGGTTGACTCTCGGCAGGTTGGCGGGCTCGGTTTTGGTGATGTCCTCGCCATACCATTCATCCTCCTTTACATCGTGGATCGCGCGGTAGCTGCGGTCTGCGAATTTGTCGATCTCGCAGTGGCCTTTGCAGACCATACCGCAAAGCTCAAAGCCCTTGCGGAAACCGCCGACACCGCTGAAAAAGTCCAAAAAGGTCATGGGTTCGTTCACCGGCTGTGACCTCCTTCCGGGTATAAAAATATCGTCCTCCGCATGGGCGGGGACGAAAAGGGTTTCAGGGATTTCCCTGACAAGTGCCGTTGTGGTATCACAACGGCGATGCTTGCTGGTACAGTGCATGGCGTTCGTCCCATAGGCCGAACATTTTGCCACCGACCGAAATAACATCACCGCTCCTGCTCCGGCTGCGGACGGTATGGGATACCGAACAGCGTGCCGTTCACCCTCGCAAGGTGTTCGGGATAGCGGAACATCTTGCCGTAGCGGTCGATTTGCTCGTCGGAAAGACTGTCCAGATTTTCGCCTCGGCAGTCGCAGATAAAGGCGGGACCGAAGATGAAATCCACCATCACGCAGTCGTCGTTCTTCACGCTGCGGTTCGGGCGCATTCCGTTGATCTTGCTTTCCTCATTGCATACGATGCAGACTTGCTCCTCAAAGGGATAAAACGGCTCGATCAGACCGTCCACCACTTTCTGCATCCCGGCAAGGGACGCATCGATCTCGGCTGTGCGGGCGAGCTTGCCCGGTTCCAGCAGTACCACCTTGATTTTCTTTTCATTTTCCATTGCAAATTTTCCTTTCGTTGTTTTTCGTAATCATAATCGTGACCGTCAGCCCGTATTCATCCTCCAGCGCAAACAGCAGTTGGTTCAGCACCTCATGGCTTTTGATGCGGGGAATGTCCAGCGCCGAGGGAGAAACGCCCAATGCCTCGGCCAGCGTACAGAGCAGAGCGTGTTTCGGCGTTCTTACGCCGGACTCATACTGTGCGATGCGGAGGTCGGCGGTTTCGGGCGGAAAGCCTGCGGCGATGCCTAGCGCCTTTTGCGTCATGCCCCGCAGCATACGATAGTGCCGGATGCGCCGTCCCGGACTCATAAAGTCGCTCACCGTTCTTTGCTCCTTTCTCCGCGCTTGGTGATAGGCAGACCCAGCCGCATACAAAGGCAGTCGTTGTAGTCCTTGCCCTGCGGGGGCGGCTGGATGTCCACCGTGACCGCATACTTCCTCGGCAGCAGCGCCTTGATGGTTTCTGCGGCGATCCGTCCCGTAGTGTCATTGTCAAGCCGCAGCACCACATGACGGATAGGGGGATGCTCGGCAAGATACCGCACCAATGCGGCGGGCAGGCTGCTTTCCTCGATTTTTGCCCTTGGTTTGTAGACCCCGGCGAGGGAGAGCAGGTTTTCACTGCGCCAGCCCTTGCCGTCCAGCTTTTGCAGCGTCCCGTAGGACAGCAGATCCACCGCTGACTCAAAAAGGTGGAGCGTATCGCTTGCGGCCGCCGCAGGAATCCCAAAGGAATAGTGCTTGTCGCTGCCGTTGGCGTCCCCGATGAAGTCCGAGCCGATCCCTCGCTGGTTGGCGTAACGGGGCTTGCCGTCTGCGTCCATTCCTACGAACACCACATTGTGATAGGGGTAGCTCTCATAAAGGCGGCTGGTCTGGATGCAGAAATCGATCAGCTCATCGTCAATGCCTCTGCGGTGCAGGTATTCGACGGCGTGGGTGGCGCTGCGATTGACCTGCGGCAAAAGCAGCACCTTTTCTTTCGGCGTTTTCGGAGCCGGGGCAAAAGCGGGCGGTGCCGCTGACAGATTTCCTATGATGGTTTCGACCGCCTGCGTAAAGGGCATCTCTTTGACCTTGATAAGATAGTCCAGCGCCGAATAGCCGCCGATCCCACGGGAAAACCAGCACCATTTGCCGTTGGAGATTTTTAGGCTGTCGTGCTCACGAGTGCAGTAGGTGCTGCCGCCGAAATGAACAAGCTCCTGCGGCTCATAGTTTTTCAGATAGGTCAGCAAATCCATCTCACGGGCCTGCGCCACCACCTCCGGCGGGATATATGGCATATGTTTCACCTCTGTTCTGACATAAAAATAGCCGAGGGGCTTTCGGAATGAAAACCTCTCGGCTATGTAATGAGTTTTAGTCAAATATACCTTTGCCACGGTAATATTCTAAGGACTCTCAAGGATTATTACATAATTTTAATTATGAAAAGGCTTTGGCATGATATATCTATAGTTTTAAAGCACGAAAGGCAGAGTGCATCTTGATTGAGATGTACTCTGCCTTTGCAGAATTATGGATAATCTTTTCCCTGCTAATAACTAACAACGGCTCCGATTTTCAAGGTATCATCGCTCACAAAAAGATTGACAATTCACTGCATAATGCTGGATGTATCGCAAGCTCCCATCCATTTCCAGTCAGCACTCCAGTATCCCCTTTATGATTCCATCGCCATAAACACCGTGCGTTGCTACGATTGATATTTCCCCAGAAACCGACTCGATAGAAATCTTCAAGTATATCATCTTGCCGTTCATCCCAAAATGCTCTTGCACGGCTTCCCTTGGCTGCTTGCTTTCGGATTCCTTCAGCAGTTGTAAACTGTGGACCACCGCGCAATAACCGAACTACCATTTCAATTTCTTCGCTGGAATATAGCGACTGCAATTCCTGGCGAATCTCAGTAAGGCTATTTTTTGAGTATTCTTTTCTAAGGGAGTCAAATGCGGCTTGTGTAAAGGCAGTATCATTGCAATGAAGACTATCATTTTGCGCCGCAAGCAATAGTCTAACAATATCACGAGGCTTGTTCCATCCATTGTCAAGAATATAGTTTACCGTATCCTTATTATTTACCTTCTCCGGGAACCATTGTTGAAATCTTGGAGATGGATCGTGGCTCGCAACAGAGATTCGTTTCATCAGAATCTGGATAATAGGGTGATTATAAGAGTTTGTATTGCTATAGGTCCATCTAATGGGGACGCTAAATCCATCTGTGATTTTATTCAGTTCATTTGTTTGGATAAACCTATCCATCGCAAAAATAATCTCGTTTCTAATAGCAGCAATTATATGAACCTTTCCATAACCGTTAATCCTGTGAATAGTAAAAAGCATATCCCGAATCAATGTGAGATCACGCTTTAGCAACTCCACATTTCCATAATATGCCTCCATCTCATCTACGAAAATATAATAAGGAGTTCCACTAGGAGTAAGTTTTTGGAATAGTTCTTCACACTTATCGACAATATCAACGAGATTCCGGAACGCTTCATTATTCTTAGCGATTTCTCTATTGAAAGAAGCTTTTATTCCAGCAGATACACCTGTGGAAGGAGAAATCTGCATAGAGACACTTAGAGATGATAGCGAAATTACGTGTTTTTCCCGTGAGGAAAAGCTTATTTTATTAACTGTTTCTTCAAACTTATCCCAGTCAGCGTCCTTTTTAAAAAGCCCATGATTTTTTTCAATAGAGTCATCCACGATCCTTTTAAAAAAAACCCATCTCCAAATATGTAAAAACTCTATTTTGTTCGGTTGAATTTCGCCACTTACATCTATGAGTGCAGTTAGTTTCTTTGCAACGGCATCTATGTTACTCTTACGAACTTCCTCAAAATCACTTTTGAAGTAAATAAATGATGTACATGCTGAAGCATCACGATTTTGAACTTCATTTTGCAAATAGTAAAGAACAGAAGTCTTTCCGACTCCTTTGTAACCAGAAACAAGAAATTTTCGCCCATCAAGTAAGCTGTCAACAGGCAACTCAGGCGGAACTACAAAACTACCTAGAAATGCTCCAATTTGATTCGTACTAATTTCATCCTTTGCATCCGGCATTCCTGCATAGATGTCTTTGATTGTTGTTTGTGACATAATGGAAACTCCTTCCGTTCGTACTATAAATAAAGTTGGGAGCACAACCTTTTTGTGAAATTGCAGCTCAACTCAAAATTTATGATTTCATTCATACGGTAACTGTTTTTACACAAAACCATACTGACTTGTGCAGCTACTAACTCCCTTGGTGTAGCACTGCATAGCAACGCTCACAGCAGATTCTTTGTTTTTCCCGCAAGGTAGAGCGGAAGATTCGTTATCTCCCCATCCTTGCGGTAGCCACGCCTAGAAAAGCGCAGTGCGTGTTTTGGATGATGGTCTGCAATATATCGTTTGAACGAAGGGGCAGACTTATCCTCGCCGCCTTTGGCTTCCACGGGAATGATTTCCGTCCCGTGTTGTAGGACAAAATCAATCTCACTGGTTTTATCGGAATAATACCGGGGGGCAACGTCAAACTGTCCCCGGAGCTGTTGCAGAACATAGTTCTCCGTCAGCGGACCTTTGAACTGATAGTCCGCTTTTAGAAGAATTGCGCTGCTATCAATGCCCGCCATATGCTTGAGCAACCCGGTGTCAAAGACGAAGAGTTTGAACTGATCCAGCTTATCAAATGCGGACAGCGGGTGCTCCATCTTGGAAACGTTGTAGACCCGGTTCAGCATTCCAGCAGAAACGAGCCATTCGATGGCTTCTTCAAAGTTCCGTGCTCGGCCGCCTTCCCGGACAGCGCCGTACATGAATTTTTCGTTGGGCTTTGCAAGCTGTGCAACAATGCTGCGGAATACCATTAGGATGCGTCCGCTGTTGACCTTGCCGTTATGCTTGGAGAAGTCGTTTTCATAGACTTCAATAAGTTCACGCTGGATCTGGGAGACCCTTGCAGGGTCTTTATGATTGACCCAGGATGCCACGCATTCCGGCATACCACCGATAATGAGGTAGTTGTTGTAGGCTTCCAGTAGCCGGTTATGGAAGATTTCCTCGATCTGCTGCTCCTTCTGAATGCTGTCGTAGTAGGCATAGAGTGCCGGGTCAGTTGCTTCCAGAAACTCCTCAAAGTTCAAAGGATAGATGTCGAGCAGGTTGACCATGCCAACCGGGTAGGATTTCGGTTTCGCCAAAAGTGTGCCGAGCAAACTCCCTGCTGCAATGACATGATACTCATTTGCCTTTTCTTTAAAATATTTAAGTGTGTTCAGAGCCTCCGGGCATTCCTGTATCTCATCAAAGATGATCAGAGTCTCTCCCGGCAGAATCTTCTCCCCACAAATCAGGGAGAGCAGTTCCAAGATGCGCTGCGGGTTCTTATTCGCCTTGAAGATGGATTTCAATTCGTCCTCTTCGTCGAAGTTGAAATAAACGAAACTCTTATAATAGTTCTTTCCGAACTCCTTCATCAGCCATGTCTTACCAACCTGGCGTGCGCCTTTCAGGACAAGAGGTTTCCGTTCCTCGTCATTTTTCCAGTTGATCAAATCTTGAATCGCATTGCGTTTCATGGCGGCCACCATCCTTTCAAGGGGATGATAAGAGTATAACACATTTTTCCGAAAATATCAATGCGGTTATCACACGTTTTTCTGCCATTATCTACTGCGAATTCTCACGTTTTTCATGCCGAGCTATATCTATAAGGAGCGGCACGGAAGTTAGCTTTGGTGAAACATTATAAAGTGCTGTCCTCTCGCTATAAATGGCCAAACACTTCGGCGTGGACAATAGTTTTTGCTGAAATTCAAGAAAAACTTTTTGTGTAGAGCATCTTTTTCGACTCGCTTTGCATTTTGCTAACAGAAAAGCGGCACAGATCTCTCTGCACCGCTTTTGTCGTACTTATATTGCTTTGATTTTTTTGAGGTAGGCCACGGCATCGGTATGTCCGCGGAAGTAAATGTGCTGCCGCTCCATATCCTCCATTTGGCGGGCAAGGTTCATATAGTCCACATACGCTCGATGCTCCTCTGCGGTCATGCGAATCTCGCCGCTGTCCTCGTTCATTTTGTCGATGACGGGGTACTGCGTTTTCAGCTTGTCCATACGGTCGGAAAGCGCGGCGTAGTCCTCGTCGGTATTCAGCAGATCCATCACAATATCACTGTCGATCTCCGCAAAGGCGTCCTCAATGCGGGATGGCAGATCAAAATAGCTGTCTCTCATGGTGCTCACTTCCTTATCGTTTTTATTATACTATACCCAAACTGCAAGGCAATATCAAAGGTGCAAATTTTATCGTTCGGGCTGTTCTGCTTGCCGTGGGACTGCGGAGCGGGCGGGAACGGCGGGTGAACTGATCCGGTATTCTTCGGGGATGTTCTCGATGTCGCCGTCGTAAATGTCCACAAATCGACTACCGTTTGACCGCACATAGCCGTTATCTCCGAACACGCCGCCTTCTTCATACCGAATGTCCCGTCCGAAACCCTCATAGTCGATTTAGTTTGCCAGTGCGCCGAGGTTGCTTGTGTCATAGCAGCCGCTTTCCTCGATCCAGTAATAGCCGAGGTCGTAGTCGTTCCGCACGCCGGACAGGTAATCAAAGCAGTCCAAATTCTCGGTCAGGTTGATCAGCTCCTGCACACTGCCGGTGTTCTCGCCCAAGTCCAAAACCGCCTGCCAGAAATCGTCGCTCTCCCGCAGCTCCATGATCTGCCCGGCAAGATAGTTCAGCTCGCTCAGGCTTTCGTATTCTCCGAACACCTTGCCGATGGCGGCATCCGGGCAGTCATAGTCGGTAATGAACCATTCCTCATAGCGCCGCCCAATGCCGATGCGCCGGAAAACCGCCTGCATTTCTTCATTGGTCACGGGAAACTTCACCCATTCGCCTACCAAAAAGCCCTCGTTGTATTTGCCGAGGTTGGTAATAAAGGCTTCAAAGGCGCAGTCCCTTGTATCAGATATATTCATCATAGTTGCCTCCGTTATCTCTCCTGCACCGGTGCCTGTCTGCGGGGGATGAGAAAGCCGTAAACACGGGCGATCTCGTCGCCGAGTCTGCGGGTGATCCTTGTAATATCCGCACGGGTGGCGGTGCCGCGGTAGAGTTTTTCTTTCAGGTTCTCGATCTGTGTGTCGCTCACGCCGTCCTTATAGGCACGGTAGAGATAATGGTTCGTGCCATCGTGATGGATGGCATCGCAGCGGAAGTCACCGTTTTTATCCACATACCATGTGCTGTAATCAATGTCCCGTTCGCTGTAAAGGCAGTCCCGGATGTTGCCGCTGGGGATTTCCTTGCAGCCCATACGGCGGCCGTGCCAAAGTCCCAGATCACCGACAACGAGAATGGGACGGGAGAGCTGAATGTCCAGATTGGAGCGCTCGTCGTCCAGATAGTCGCCGTTCAGCTCATACATCAGCTCCATGCGCTCGGCTTCGGTGAGGTCGGGGTATTGTTCCTCCAAGTCCTCCCGCCAGTCGTCGTAGTCGATGTCATTGCTCCAAATGATGTGTCTGCCGTCCTTCATTGCGTCCGTCCCTCGCTTTCCATCATCAGAAATTGTCCGAACTCGGTAAAGGCGTACCAGTTTGTGCGGTCAAAGCGGCTCTCGTTGAACTGCCCTTTTGTGAGCACCCGCCCCTTGACCAGCCGTTTCAGGGCGTAGCGAATCTCGTCGTAGGACAGAAACGGGAATAAGCCGGTCATCATCTGCACCGAACAGCGCACCCAGACCTTACCCTCGTGGAGCTGCGGCGACTCGGTGCTTTTCTGCTCGATACAATCCCAAAGGAAGCAGGCCAGCACCGCCGCATTGACTCCGTATTTTTTTGCTATGTCCGAATCAAAGAAATGAACCATAATTTTGCCTCCTTTTTTGTTTTCGGGATATGTAAAAGGGGCAGCGAAAGCCGCTGCCCCAAGGCTCACTTCTTCTTGGCTCTGATCTTCAGGAAGATCAAAGCGCCGACGATGAATACGACCAGCCCGATCGCCAGAATGGTTTTCAGTTCCATTACTCTGCACCCTCCTTTCTGCGTTTTCTGAATCCGACTACGCCCAGCACAGCAGCGCCCGCAGCGGAAATGCCGAGCAGGGCAAGCCACAGGGCGGGGTTGCTGTCATCCCCGGTTTTCGGCGTGTCACGAAGTTCATTGTGCATCTCCACTTGCGTCACCGCACCTTCAAATACGGATGCCGTCTTGTCAGCGGGCAGCACATAGGCGGAAGATGCGCCGTCCGACACCTCGGACACCACATATTCACCGATGCGGAGATTTTCAATGATGATCTCGCCGTTTTTGTCGGTGGTGAATACGCCGACATAGCCGTTCGGTCCGGTGACTCGGAACGAGAAGCCCTCAATTTTGCCGTCTGAGGAAGTTTTGATGATTTTCAGAGAGCCGACCTGCGGCGCATTGACAAAGCCCTTTCCGGCCTCGTTCTCCACCGTCACGGTCTTTCCGTCCTCGACGATCTCAAAATAGTAGGCGTTATCGTCCAGATAGAAGCCCGCCGGCGCTTTCGTTTCCTTGACGAAATAGCCACCGTAGAGCAGATCGGACATTTCATAAACGCCGATGCCGGTTTCGGTGAGTGTGCCAAGCCGTTCATCGTCGGCATCCAGCTCCTTATTGTCATTGCTGTCACGGTAAACGGTGAACTCCGCACCCGTCAGCTTGTTGTCGGGATAGTCCCGGTCGGTTTTAGTGAGCTGTACCGTGCCACGGATGCAGGTGTTTTCAATCTCCACCTCGATCACCGCACAGTCCGCATCGACGGTCACGGGATAGGCTTTCTCCGACAGCACAAAGCCGGTCGGGGCTTCGATCTCCCGCACGATCCAGTTGCCATAAGGTACACGGGTAAAAGAAAAACTGCCGTCCTCGGCAGAGGTGGCAGTCAAAATGGCGTTTTCCGTCGTAAACTCGGTGCAGTCCGCACGGAACAGCCCGATCAGCGCACCGGCAAGGCCGCTGCCGCCCTCGTTCTTTTTCAGCCCGCGGATCTCGCCGTAGAGCAGTTTGTTTTCGATGGGTGCGCCGCCGTTTGCCTTGATTTCCACCAGTGCCGTGTCCTGCCCGGCGTACTCAAACACGATGGGGTACTTTTCATCGGAGAGGATATAGTGTCCGTCCGTGGACAACTCTTTGAGATAATAGCTGCCAAACGGCAGATCGGTCTTGCAGACAGCGTGACCGTTTTCGTCCATCGACACGATCTCCAGCAGACCGTCGGCAGGAATGATGCTGCCGTCAGCGGCGGTCAGCTCCTCGGCGGCGAACAGCCCAAAGGTCACGGCGGAAAGCTCACCGTTTTTGCCGATGCCGAAGCGCTCGTCCTGCTCCAAGACCTTATCCAGAGAAACGGCGGCTTTCTGCCGCTCGTTGCAGAAGTCGGCAGCGGTTTCGGTGATCTCGACCTCCTGCCCGGCGTAGACAAGCTCTGCCGTGTGGATTTCGGTGTTCAGCACATAGCCGGTGGGTGCAGTGATTTCCTTGACCTCGTATTTGCCGAGATACAGCGGCTTACTTTCGGCAAGCCCCGTTTCGTCGGTGGTCACGGTATCGACGACCGCTCCGGCCGCATAGCGGAGCGTGCCGTCCGGCGTGATGATGTCCTCGGCAGCGGTGATCTCATAGACTGCACCCTCAAGCCCCTTGACCGCAAACACCGGCTGATAGATGCCGTCCGCCTCGATGACGGAAGAAAAGGCCTCTCCGCTCTTGCTGATTCGGATCACGCCTTTTTGCGCCGTGTTTGGCTTCGTGACCTCGACCACCGTAACGGTGTTTTCCTCCGTGGCGTTGTCGGCGGTCACATCAAAATAGATTGGCTCACTGTTCAGCGTGTAGCCGCAGGGGGCGGAAACCTCCACCAGCGAATAGCCCGTGCCATATTCCAGCTTTTCGGGTGTAATGAGATAGCCGTCGCTGTTCGTATAAAAGGTGTCAATGGTGGTGACTTCGGGATAGGTGAAAGTCTGCGTAATGAGCGACCTGTCCGGGCGGTAGAGCCGGAAGCCTGCGCCTGCCAGCGGAATGACCTTGCCCGTTTCGGCATCCACCTTGACGATCTTGATATAGCTCTCGAAATTGCGGTTGTTGGCAAGGTAGCGATAGGTCTGTCCGTCCTTGGCGATATACACATCGAAATCGGCAAGCAGCTCACGGCCGTCCCAACCCTTGGCCTGATGCACCGTGTAGATGCCGTAGGGCAGGTCTTTTGTGGCCGCATAGCCGTTTTCATCACAGGTCAGATAGTCACGCTCGGATGCCTTGGCGTTGTCATAAGAGCCTGCGGCTTTCAGGAAAATCGCAAACTCCGCTCCGACCTCCGGCGTTTCAAGTTGGGTTTCGCCGTCGTCGGTGTGTTTGATGATAGCGATTCTGCCCTTGATGATCTGCTCGGTCACATCGCTTGCCGTGGTGTTATATTCCACGGTGTAGTTCTTCGCCGCTGCGCCGATAGGATAAACGGTGTTGTCCAGCAGGTAGCCCTCGGAGGGCGTCATCTCACGAATGGTCCAGTCGTCGCCGCAGACATAGTATTTCGTGGTGAACTGACCGTTGGCATCCGTGGTGTAGGTGTCCACAAGCTGGTCGCCCTTATAAATACCGTAAACGGCACCGGCAAGGGTGGCATCGCCCTGCGGCAGACCCGTTTCGGCGTCGCTCTTAGTAACGGTGACATTCCACTTTTTCAGAATGTTCGTAAAGCTCTTGTTCGTGACCGTGTTCCATTCCACCGCCGCCGTCTGCTTTTCGGGGACGACATAGCGGATCGCCGTATCAACTTCCTCCAGCGTGTAGCCCGTGCCGATCAGCACATCGGAATATACGGCTTTGCCTGTGCTGTCGGTCACGGCGTATTCATCCACCGCAAGCCCCGAAAGTGAAGTGCCGTAAAGGTGGAATTTCACGCCCTCGTTCAAGCCGTCCTCGGAGGTCTTGGTCACGATGAGGGTTCCGCGCTTCAAGGTATTATTGAAATTGACCGTTGCCACCTGACCGCTGACGACGGTGACACGGCGCACCTCCTGCGGCTCGTATTTGTCGTAGCTCTGCTCGGTGACGGTGTAAACGCCGGGAGCAAGGTTGTCGATCTGAATGACACCGCCTGCACCTGTCGTAACGGTCCTGTTCGCGCCGTTGCCGGTGATCGTAAAGGAAATGCCCTCTACCTTGCCGTCCTCGCTGGTCTTGACGATTTTGGCACTGCCGTAGCTGACCTTGATGTTCAGATAGCCCTTTACGGGATCGTTCACCGTCTGCGCATAGGTGACGGTATCTTGCAGCTTTCCGTTCGGGCCGTACACGCCGTCCGTCCAAGTGATAACACCGCGCCGCTGCGAATTTCTCTTTTCGGCTGTAATGGTGACGGTATCACTCGGCGCATTGTCCGCCGTGATGGTCAGCGTGTTTCCGCTGACGGAAAAACGAATACCCGAAGCATTTGCGGAGAACACATAATCGGAGAGCACACCGTTGGTATCGGCCAGCGTGGCGGTGTAGGCTTCGCCGTTCCATTCAAGCTCAATATTCTGAGCTTTTCCCACAGACTTTGCAAGAAAGCTCGGCACCTTGGAATGGCGCTGAACGCTTGCCGCAATGGAATTGTAATAGCTCATGATCTGACTGTACAGCGGGTGGTTCGTGCTGATCTGCTCCACGATGGCGCTTTTGCCGCCCGTGCTGACCTTGTTGAAATCGGCATCACGCTCACCAACGACCGTTTCCCAAATCAAAAGCTGGGTTGCAACGGCATGAGCCAGCTTGTCGCCGCCCTCGTTCTGTGAGCGCCAAGAGGTCGAGATCGTCCCCGTATAGCCGTACTGAAAGATACGGCCGATAAACAGCTTAATATCGTCGGGAGAAATGGTGCTGTTGTAGGACGACGGGTATTCGTCCCAGAAGTCCTCGCCCTTTTTCGTAAAGGTGTTGCCCGTCTGCTGCGGCACGCCGGGTTCGATGCAGTAGCAGATATTGCCCTCATACGACCCCATTGCACGGATCGTCGTGAAACGGGATGTTGCCGTAGACCAGCCGTTCATAAAGCTCAGGCTGTCGTGTCCCCATTCTCCGCCGTAGTTGGCATCGCCGTCACGGGGATAGGAGATAAGATATACTTCGTCGGTTTCTTCTGCGGCAAATGCGGTCGTTCCCATGCCAAACAGCGTGGTAACGCACATCAGCATCGCAAGAAGCAGCGACACCGTTCGTTTGAATTTCTGCGTTTTCATTGAGTGACCTCCTTAAAATGAAAAAACGCACCGTGTTTCTCGGTGCGTTCCTCGGTAAATATTTGGTTTTCAGGCATAGCCGATATACAGGTCGTACTTCCTGTCAGAGCGCGCCTCCGCCCATATCCACACATCGGTTATATCCTCGTCACGGGCGTATCGGTTCAGCCTGCTTTGAATGTCCCGTTCCGGATAGGAGCAGTGAGCACCTGCCGAAATAGGGTTATCCCAGCAGTCCACCGCCGAGCTTTCCAGCCGCAGCCCTACGCTTTCGGCATAGGCTTTGGCATAGTCGATCCAAGTCTGAATGTCAAACGCCGGTTCTGCGGGTTCTTCTTCGCTGGGCAACTCAGGTTCCTTCGGCTGTGTTTCCGCAAGCTCTGTTGATGGTTCGGGTTCGGATGCTTTCGGCGGCGCAGGCTCCATGGCGCTGCTCTCTGTCGGCAGCTTAGCATGGTCTGCGACAGGTATTGAAACCTCCGGCGGTATTTCCACCGTTTCGGGTTCTGCGGTGCTCTCTGCGAAAATCTCTGTACTTTCCGAAACAGAAACGGTTGTGCGCTCCTGCGGCGCAGTGCTTAGCACAGGCTCGGCCATGGCCGTTTCCTCCGAAGATGGCGTCCCATCGATATTATCTGCATTTGCACAGCCCGAATAAGACAGTGCCAGCAGCACTAATACGAC
>ENA-OWOV01000497-OWOV01000497.1-gut-metagenome-genome-assembly--contig:-NODE-497-length-12825-cov-4.856919_pt1 | contig 12825 bp, 8 predicted proteins | sample MGYA00248247_ERZ651799 | MGnify/ENA primary metagenome ERZ651799 (study PRJEB26908, sample SAMEA4031712) | gut metagenome | biome: gut; feature: normal infant; material: stool | place: China | collected 2015 ...
GGGCAAGGGCGGCGACGGCGCGGTGAGCTTTCACCGTGAAAAATTCGTGGCCGCTGGCGGCCCGGACGGCGGCGACGGCGGCCGCGGCGGCGATATCATCTTTGTGGTGGACGATCACCTGACCACCCTGATGGATTTCCGCTATAAGCGCAAGTATGTGGCCCCGGAGGGCGGCAAGGGCGGTGCAAGCCTGTGCCACGGCAAAAACGCGGAGAACCTTGTCATCAAGGTGCCGCTGGGCACCGTCATCAAGGACGCCGAGAGCGGCCTTGTCATTGCGGACCTGTCCGACCACACCCCAGTCACCATTGCAAAGGGTGGCCGCGGCGGCTACGGCAATGCACATTTTGCCACTCCCACCCGACAGATCCCCAAGTTTGCAAAGCCCGGTATGCCCGGCGAAGACATTCAGGTGACGCTGGAGCTGAAGCTGATCGCCGATGTGGGTCTGATCGGCTTCCCCAATGTGGGTAAGTCCACCCTCATTTCCACCATCAGCGCAGCCAAGCCTAAGATCGCAAACTACCACTTCACCACGCTGGTGCCCACGCTGGGCGTTGTGTCCGTGGCGGAGGGCGCAAGCTTTGTCTGCGCCGACATCCCCGGCCTGATCGAGGGTGCCAGCGAGGGCATCGGTCTGGGACATGACTTCCTGCGCCATGTGGAGCGCTGCCGCCTGCTGCTGCATGTGGTGGATGTCTCCGGCAGCGAGTGCCGTGAGCCGGTGGAGGACTTTGAAAAGATCAACGAGGAGCTGGCAAAGTTCAGCCCCGAGCTGGCACAGCGCCCCCAGATCGTGGTGGGCAACAAGTGCGACCTGGCCACCGAGGAGCAGATCGAGAGCTTCCGCAGCTATGTGGAGGGCAAGGGCCTGACCTTTGTGCCCATCTCTGCCGCCACCATGCAGGGCGTGCGGGAGCTGCCGGGTCTGGTCTACAACCGCCTGAAGGATATCCCGCCGGTGCCCGTGTTCACCCCCGAGTACAAGAAGCCCGAGCCCAAGGCCAACGACCGTGCTTATACCATCCAGCGGATGGAGGCCCATGTGTGGAGCATCGACGCGCCCTGGCTGGAGTATATCCTGGCCGGCAGCAATGTGGATGACTACGAGAGCCTGCAGTATTTCCAGCGTCAGCTGGATGAGAGCGGCATCCTGGCCGAACTGGTGGAAAAGGGCGTGCAGGAGAACGACACCATCCTCATTGGTGAATATCAGTTCGATTATATCTTCTAAGAGGTTAACTGGCTCGCCCTCTCAGGCCGCTTCGCGTCCAGCTCCCCCAAAGGGGGAGCCCTTGGCAAAAACAAGCTGTTTTGCGTGGATTGCCAAAGCCTCGCCCTTCGGGAGAGGTGGCAGTGCGAAGCACTGACGGAGAGGGTGAGGGCGCTGACAAAAGGGATTTTCTTATGAACGAATCGGAAACCATCGACCCCCGTGAGCTGAACCCGCTGGCGCTGGCCTTTGTGGGGGACAGCGTGCTGGAACTGCTGGTGCGCACCCGTCTGGCACGGCACCACCGGATGTCCGCAGGCAAGCTCAATGTGGAAAAGGTCAAGTATGTCTCGGCCCGGGCACAGTTCCGGGAGGAGCAGCTGCTGGAGCCGCTCTTCACAGAGGAGGAGCTGGCTGTGTTCAAGCGGGGCCGCAACGCCAGCAAGGCCAGTGTGGCCAAGCACGCTTCCCCCGAGGAGTACCGCGCTTCCACCGGCTTTGAGTGCCTGCTGGGCTGGCTCTACCTCACCGGGCAGATGGCCCGTGTGGAAGAGCTGTTCGATGCCCTGTGGCAGCAGTTTGACCCGAACCAGAAATAAAACGCGAAAGCCCGCTGCTTTCCGCACTGGAAAACAGTGCAGGGAAGGCAGCGGGCTTTCTTATGCGGTGTTACTTCTTGTTCTTGGCACCCTCGTCGTCAGCACCCTTGGTATACTGGTTGGGGTGCTTGTGCTCGTTGGTGGTCTGATTGGTGGTGCGGTTCTGGCTCTGGTTCTTGCAGTTGTTCGTGCGGTTTTCGGTGCGATTCTCGCTGTGGTCCTTCATGGTTCGTTACTCCTTTCGTGAGGGGGCTTTCCCTCACAGCCTTAGTTTTGCCGCGAACGGCGGCTTTATTCATGGGAGGATAAGCTTTCATGCCTACGGAATATTTTGAGCGCCGGGAGCGCGCTCTGCTGGGCGACCGGTTCGATGCTCTCTATGCCGCCCCGCAGGATACTGCTGCCCGGGGCGTGACGGTTTCGGCCCTGCGTGCCGCGCCGGAGCAGTTTGCCGCGCAGGCAGATTTTCCGGTGGAGCCCTCGCCCTTCTGCAAGGCGGGCTTTGTGGTGCAGGACCCCGCCTTCAAGCCCGGGCGGCACCCCTACCACCATGCGGGCGTGTTCTACTCGCAGGAGCCTTCCGCTTCCAGTGCCGCGCCCCTGCTGGGGGTCCGGCCCGGGATGCGGGTGCTGGATACCTGCGCGGCCCCCGGCGGCAAGAGCAGCCAGCTGGCGGCAGCGCTGGGCGGGCAGGGGCTGCTGGTGAGCAACGAGTTCGTTGCTGCCCGCGCCGAGGTGCTCCGGAGCAATCTGGAGCGGATGGGCGTGCCCAACGCCGTGGTGCTGAACGAGGACACTGGCCGCATTGCCGCCGCTCTGCCGGAGTTTTTTGACCGTGTTCTCGTGGATGCACCCTGCTCCGGCGAGGGAATGTTCCGCAAGGAAGCCGTGGCTGTGACCCAGCATTGTGAAGCGCTGGTAAAGCAGTGCGCCGCACTGGGGGCACAGATCCTGGACAACGCGGCGGCCTGCCTGGCCCCCGGCGGCGAGATGATCTACTCTACCTGCACCTTTGCCCCGGAAGAGGACGAGGGACAGGTGGCGGCATTTTTGCAGCGCCACCCGGAGTTCACGCTGGCCGATGTGTTCGGCAATGTGGATTACAGCTTTGGCAGTCCGGGTGAGGCAAACCGCACCGGCGGCCTGCCGCTGGATGTGAGCAAAGTGCGCCGGATCTGGCCCTGTCAGGGCGGCGAGGGGCATTTTATTGCCCGTCTGGTCAAGGCTGGCACGCCGCGGGCGCTGCCTGCCCCCGGAACCTATACGGCAGAGGAAGAGCTCTGGCTGGCTGCTGCCGCAGAGCAGAGCAAAAAGCAGAAGGGAAGCAAGGGCGGCAAGCCTGCCAAGGCCCCGGATGCCCGCAGTGCCCGCCGGGAGAACAGCCGTGCCCTGCGGGAGGCGGTGCAGGGCCGCAGCGCCCGCAGCCGGGATGCCGGGGCAGGGGAGGCCACCCCGGCCCAGAGCCTTGCTGCATGGCAGGAGTTTGCCCGGCAGTATTTCCCGGCGCTGGCGGACCGCCCTGCCGTGGTGCATGGCGGCAGCGTTCTGCTGCCCGTACCCTTTCCGCAGACGGGACTGCATGTCCTGCGGGCGGGGGTGTTCGTGGGCAGTGTGCAGAAGGGCCGCTTCGTGCCGGAGCACCACCTGTTCACGGCATTCGGCGCGCTCTGCACCAACCGCGAAGCACTGACCCTTGCCGACCCGCGGGTAACGGAGTACCTTTCCGGCCGTGAGATCGCCGCGGACACTGCCGCCGATGGCTGGTGCTGCGTGACCGTGGACGGCTGCCCCATGGGCGGCGGCAAGGTGTCGGGCGGACGGGTCAAAAATCATTACCCCAAGGCCCTGCGGCTGCTGTAAATCGGCCTGAAAAGCCGGTTTTCCAACACAAACAGGCGAAAAACACGCCCGGAGCCCTTGAACGGGATTCGTGATTGTGCTACAATAATAGAGTTAGATTTTGTGTGCTGCCACAAGCGGGCGACCACAGCCCGTCTGCCCGCAGGCGGAGATTTTCGATAAAACTTTAGGAGGTTCCCATGTCTGGACATAGCAAATGGAACAACATTAAGCGCAAGAAGGAAAAGACCGATGGCGCAAGAGCCAAGGTCTTTACCAAGATCGGCCGCGAGATCAGCGTTGCCGTCCGTGACGGCGGCCCCAACCCGGCTTCCAACAGCAAGCTGGCAGACCTGATCGCCAAGGCAAAGCGCATGAGCGTGCCCAACGATAACATCCAGCGCATCATCAAGAAGGCTGAGGGCGGCGACAAGACCGAGTTCGAGGCCATCACCTACGAGGGCTACGGCCCCGGCGGCGTTGCTGTCATGGTCGAGACCCTGACCGACAACCGCAACCGTACCGCTGCCGACCTGCGCCACTATTTCGACAAGAACGGCGGCAACCTGGGCGCTATGGGCTGTGTTGGCTTCCTGTTCAGCCAGAAGGGTGTCATTGACATCTCTCTGGAGGATAAGGATGCCGACGAGGCCATGATGGACGCTCTGGATGCCGGTGCCGAGGACTTTGATGCAGGCGAAGAGGCTGCTGAGATCACCACCGATCCCGAGAACTACTCCGCTGTGGTCAAGGCTATGGAAGAGAAGGGCTACGAGATCCTGAGCGACGACCTGGCCATGGTCCCCATGACCACCACCCGCCTGACCGACCCCGATCAGCTCAAGGCAATGGGCAAGCTGCTGGATTCCCTGGAGGACAACGACGATGTCCAGAACGTCTGGCACTCCCTCGAGAACGAAGAGGATCTGCCGGAATAAGGTGTATCTGCGTCCGCTGACCCTGTAATAGAAAATCAAAGCGCTGCCCCTGTGAAAAAATTCAGAGGGCGGCGCTTTTTTGCTTTGCGGATTGCGCGGCGGGGGTAAATATGGTACAATGATTTGAAACAGACCACGATGAAACGAGGTGGCGCACATGGAAGCAAAACGCATCTGCCCATACTGCATGGGTGAGCTGGAGAACCGGGTGTCGGTTTGCCCGCACTGCGGCGGGGTACTGACCGGGCGCAACCCGGCGGGCAGCCTGCCGGTGGGCACGCTGCTGGCCGGGCGGTATACCGTGGGCGAGATGCAGAGCATCGACGGCGAGGGCATCCTGTACCGGGGCGTGGAGAACGTCGGGCGGTTCCGGGTGACCATCAAGGAGTATATGCCCCTGACGCTGTCGGCGGAGCGGGGCACGGACGCGCTGCTCCGGCCCAAGCTGGGCAGCGAGGTGCTGTTCAAGACCACCCGGATGGACTTTGCCGATCTCTACCGCTCTATCCAGCGCATCACGCCCGCAAACGGTCTGGAGGCCGTGCTGGACGTGTTCGAGGAGAACAACACCGTCTACGCCGTGATGGAAAATCCCGGCGGCATCCCGCTGCAGCAGTGGCTGGATGAGCGTCCCAGCCCGGTTTCGGCCGAGACGGCCCGCAATATGCTGCAACCTGTGTTTGACGGCGTGGCGGCCATGCATCAGGTGGGGTTGGTGCACCGGGGCATCTGCCCGGAAAATATCCGGGTGCTGGAAAACGGCCGGGCACGCCTGACGGGCTACGCCACCGTGGGGCTGCGCACGGCGGGCAGCGGCCTGCACGAGCAGCTGTACGAGGGCTACTCGGCACCGGAGCAGTATTCCACCACCGAATTCGAGGGCCGTTACACCGACGAATACAGCCTTGCCGCCGTGGTCTACCGGATGGTCTGCGGGCAGAGCCCTGTTCCTGCGGCACAGCGGCTGGTGTCGGACTCCAACCCCCGCGCCCGCACGCTGGAACGTGCGGTGCCGGAGTATGTTTCGGATGTGCTCTGGATGGGACTGCAGCTCAGGCCTGCCGAGCGCATCCAGACCGTGCCCCAGCTGTTCCGGGCACTGAGCAGCCAGGAGTATACCACGGAGCTTACCCAGACCCTGCAGCAGGCCGCGCCGCGCCCTCAGTCCACCGAGGAAGAGGAGCAGAAAAAGCATATCCTCAGCCTGCGCAACCTGCTGGCGGCCATCCTGATCCTGCTGGCTATCCTGACGCTGCTCATCGTGTGGGGGCTGGTGAATCAGGGGCTGCACACCGCAAAGCCTGCGGAATCCACCCCGGCCTCCGAACCGGCCAATTCGCTGGTGACAGAGCCGGTGAATCTGGCCCCTGACTTTGTGGGGATGGACTACGATTCGCAGGTGCGCAACAACCACAGCTATGCCGGGGATTACCTGTTCTATGTGACCATGGAATACAGTGATACTGTGGAAAAGGGCACGATCATCCGTCAGACCCCCGAAGCCGGGGAGGTCATCGAAGAGGGCAGCACCATCGATCTGGTGGTCAGCCGCGGCCCGCAGATGGTGGAGATGCCCAACGTGGCAGGCTTTACCCGGGATGGCGCGGAGCAGCAGCTGGCGCAGGTGGGGCTGAATGCGAGCTTCTATCCCATTTATAACGATGGCTCCTATGTTTCGGGCTGTGTGGCCTATTGCAGCGAGGAGCCCGGTGCCATGGTGGAGGTCGGCTCGACCATCATCGTCTATATGGCAGCAGAGGTCGAGGCCGAGGTGCCCGCCACCCCGCCCGAGACCACAACTCCTTCCGCCGGTGCCACACCGTCTGCCGGGCAGACGGAGCCGCCGACCGGTGGGGCCGGTACCGAAAACGATACGGATTGAACGCAAAGCGGCCTGCCGGATAAGGCAGAGCGCTGTTGCTGTTTCTGTGTGGGTTTGTCATTTGCAAGTGGCTTGACAGATGGTTCAAGGCCGGTAAGCACTAACCCCCAGCAAAGCAGGAAGCCCCGTCGGTATAGGCAATACCGATGGGGCTTCTTGCTGCTTGGTGATACCATGGATACGCACCAATTTATATTCGCGACCTTATTATGTGCTGCACAGGTGCAAAAGTCAAGGAGAAATCACCGCCTTCCTCGGGACGAAATGCAGGCTGAAAGGCTATTTTACCGGATATTCGACAATTTGCCTTAAAACATTGCCAAATGCTCCAAAATTTGTTACAATGGTGCTGATGATTTGTCCACCGTGGACAAAAAAGCAACGGATGCGTCCGGCTTTCCTGCCGGGGCAGATCTGCGGAACATATTTTTATAAGGGGGCTTTTGCAGATGAAAAAACGATTGATTAGTATGGCACTGGCAGTCAGTATGGCAGTCAGCATAATGCCTGCACCCGCTCTGGCAACAGTAGGGGGGGTACAACCCTGGGAGATGATGCGATAACGCTGTCGGACGCAACGGGCGGCACTTCGAGCGGTACAGCTACATCGGTTTCAGATTTGACGGGGCTGACAGCTGCTGCTAAAAACGGCGGAAATGTCCAATTGAGCGGCAATATTACGTTAACAGACACTCTCTCTATCAATAATAAAAAACTGAGCATTGATCTGAACGGCCACACCATTACAGCGGCAATTAACCAGAGAGCGTTTAACATCTCGAATGGCGGCACGCTGGAAATCAAGGATAGTGTGGGCAATGGTATCATTCAGGGCAATGGTACGGTAACAGGTCACGGCGGAGCAATCTATATGGAAGGCTCCGGCAGTGCCCTGACGATCAGTGGCGGCACCATTCAGGGCTTTACCGCAAGCACAAGCGGTGGCGGTGTGTACATGAGCGGTGGCACCTTCAACATGACCGGAGGCGCAATTGAAAATTGTACAGCATCAGAAGGTGCAGGCGTAAAAATGTATCCTGACTCTGGAAACACCTGTACTTTTACCATGAGCGACTCGGCTGAAATCAAAAATTGCAGCAATGATGGTGTTTCGATTGCTTGGAGTGGAACGTCCAAGTTCATAATGAGTGGAGGAACCATCGACAACAACAAAGGATATGGCTTATGGACTTCCGCTTATAGCAATACAGAGATCTTACTGAGTGGCGGCACCATTACAAACAGTGAACGCTATGATATGGTCATTCTTCAAGGTGTTCAGCTGCATGTAAATAATGCTACCGTCAGCGGAAAAATCCGAAACCTTGGAACGATTACCGGAGAGGGGAGTGCTGAGTTTACCGGAACAGTCGTAAATGAGTCTAAGGGAACGATTAAAAGCGGAAAATTCGAAAGAATTGAAGATGCTTCCGCTGCTGGTGTATGCAATGCGGTAGAATATGAGGCGTATGTCAAACTGATTGGCCACAGATGGCCGGATGAATCAACCTTAAAAGCGATTCAAGACAAAGCGCATGGGAATGCTCAGCTCAAATTCTCGAGCCAGGTAACACCGGACGACATGGAGAATACATTGACCATCCCCGAGGACGTTACAGTTACTGTTGATCTGACGGGCAAGCAGGTTGCTGGAGAAAACGAAAACGCCGAAAAGAAAATCATCAATCATGGTAATCTGACATTGATTGACAGTGGTACGGGTAGTACCCTGAACATTCCCATTGAAAACTACGGAACCCTGAACGCCAACGGCGGTACCGTAACTGGTGAAGTGACCAATAAGGGCACAATCACAACGACCGGAGAAAAGGCGACTCAATTCTCTGGAGGCGTGACAAACGAGAGCAATGGTAAAATTGAGAATGGTACGTTTTCCGGCGAAGTGACCAATAATGGCGCAATTGAGAATGGTACGTTTTCCGGCAAGGTGACAAACAACGGAACCATTGGCAACGGCAACTTTACCGGTGCTGTGACCAACGAGCAAACCGGTGTAATCTCCGGCGGCAAGTTTGACGAAAGCAAGCTGACCAACAACGGCGGCACCCTGCCCCCGAAGCCGGGCGACAACAAGCCGGGCGACAACAAGCCGGATGACACCAACAAGGACAATGACAAGAAGGAAGATACGTACGACCTGACCGTCAAGAACGCCGAAGTGACCGTGAAGGATGCTGACGGCAAGGCAGTGGAATTTACCAAGGCCGAGGATGGCACCCTGACGGCTAAAGTTCCCGAAAATGCCGAAGTGACGGTGAAATACACCGCTCCCACCGATGCGATTGTATTTGACCTGTGGAGCATTAACAGTGATGCGAAGCTGGATGTGAACGTCAAGGAGAACCCCCTGACCTTCAAGATGCCTGCACAGGCTGTGACCATCGAGGCCATGACGCAGGATGCCACCATTGAAAGCGAAGGTCCCGGCGTGCTGGGTACCGCTGCCATGATCGGTGTTGCCGGTGCCGGTACGGCTGTGCTGGGTTATACCGGTTACATGATCGGCACGGAACTGTACCTGAACACTGTCCTGCCTGCCGGTGCAGCTATCCCCCAGAACACCACTGAACTGGCAAAACTCCTCTGGACCGAAGCTGGCAAACCCGCCCCTGCCGCTGTGATGGCTGAGGATGCCACCGACGAGCAGAAGGCTCTGACTTGGGCTGTTGAAAGCCAGCTCATCTCCGCCGATAAGGCCGCAGACGTTTCTGTGAGCCGCTGGGAAGTTATCCAGACTTGGAATAAGGCGCAGGAGATGAAGGGGTAAGATATCCTTCGTACAACCTCTCAGTCGCCTGCGGCGACAGCGTACGGGTTGCGGCTCCCAGCGTCCGCTTCGTGCAAAGTTTTGCACTCGCGTCCTGCTGGCCGCTGCCCCAACAACTCCTCCCTGCTTCCGCCACTGGCGGCGGTCGTCGTCGTTGCCTTACTAGGAGAGGTGGCATTGCGCAAGCAATGACGGAGAGGGTGAGGATGCTAACCAATCAAGCCATTCACTGATTATATTCCCAAAACCGGAAATGCCGCCCTGAGCCGTAAAAAGCTCAGGGCGGCATTTCTGGTTATTTGCGGTTTTCTTTACATGGTGTGTGTCGCAAAGACTTTTTCATCCTCCCACCAGACGGGGGACTTTGCGGCAAGGCTTTTGGGCACATCCAGAAGCCGCTGGTTGGAGCTGCCCCGGAAGCGCAGGGAGATATCGTGCTGGGCTTCCACAAAGCGGCCGTCCACTAGAACATCCAGCAGGCTCAGCAGCTCATCGGTGACCTCACAGCGGGCCGGGCAGGGAACACTGCCGGTCAGCTGTTCCCAGGTGTAACCGGAATAGCACCAGACGCTCTTATCCGGGTACAGCGCCCTGAAGTTGCGGACAAAGGGCAGCAGCTCCCGCTGGTTCTCCGGCTCAAAAGGCTCACCGCCCAGCAGGGAGATGCCTGCAATATAGTCGGGCTGGCAGGATGCAAAGATCTCGTTGCGCACGGCTTTGCCGAAGGGCTGACCGTACCCGAAATCCCATGCTACCTCGTTGAAGCAGCCCGGGCAGTGGTGCCTGCAGCCCGAAACAAAGATGCTGGTGCGCACCCCCGGCCCATTGGCAATGTCGTAATACTTGATTGTTGCGTAATTCATCACAGATGCAGCACCCGATCCTTGATCTCCTGCGTCCGGCCCTGGTTCCAGAACTGGGTGCCGATATAGCCGCAGGTGCGGCGGGCAACGTTCAGCTTGTTCTGGACCCGGTTGCCGCACTTGGGGCACTCCCACACCAACTTGCCGTCATCCTCAACGATCTTGATCTCGCCGTCGTAGCCGCAGCACTGGCAGTAATCGGACTTGGTGTTCAGTTCGGCGTACATGATGTTATCATAGATGAACTGCAGCACGCTTATCACGGCCTCCAGATTGTCCTGCATGTTGGGCACTTCCACATAGCTGATGGCACCGCCCGGGGACAGCTTCTGGAACTCGCTCTCAAACTTGAGCTTGGTGAAGGCATCAATGGGCTCCGAAACATGGACGTGGTAGCTGTTGGTGATATAGTTCTTATCGGTGATGCCGGGCACGATGCCGAACCGCTTCTGCAGGCACTTGGCAAACTTGTAGGTGGTGGATTCCAGCGGGGTGCCGTAGAGAGAGTAATCCATGTTCTCGGCCTTCTTCCACTCGGTGCACTTGTCGTTCATGTGCTGCATCACGCTCAGGGCAAAAGGCTTGGCACCGGCATCGGTGTGGCTCTTGCCGGTCATATACTTCACGCACTCATACAGACCAGCGTAGCCCAGGCTGATGGTGGAGTAGCCGCCAAAGAGTAGCTTGTCGATCTTCTCGCCCTTCTTCAGGCGGGCCAGTGCGCCGTACTGCCACAGAATGGGGGCGGCATCGCTGGGGGTGCCCATCAGGCGCTGATGGCGGGCCTGCAGTGCCTTGTGGCAGAGAGCCAGGCGCTCGTCAAAGATCTTCCAGAACTTCTCGAAGTTGCCGCCGGAGGAAAGGGCCACATCCACCAGATTGATGGTGACAACACCCTGATTGAAGCGGCCGTAGTATTTGGGCTTGCCGGTCTCGGGGTCCACATAGGGGGTCAGGAAGCTGCGGCAGCCCATGCAGGTGTAGCAGTGGCCCTCGCCGTTTTTGTCCACCTTGAGCTCGAGCATCTTCTTCTCAGAGATGTAGTCGGGGACCATCCGCTTGGCGGTACACTTGGCAGCCAGCTCGGTCAGGTAGTAGTAGGGGTCGCCGGGGTGGATGTTGTCCTCTTCCAGCACATAGATCAGTTTGGGGAAGGCGGGGGTGATCCAGACACCGGCCTCGTTCTTCACGCCCTGATAGCGCTGACGGATGGTCTCCTCGATGATGATGGCAAGGTCGGCCTTTTCCTGCGGGTTGCGGGCTTCTCCCAGATACATGAACACGGTGATGAAGGGGGCCTGACCGTTGGTGGTCATCAGGGTCACGACCTGATACTGGATGGTCTGGACACCGCGGTTGATCTCGTTGCGCAGGCGGCGCTCCACGATCTCCTTCTTGCGCTCCGGGGTAACGTCCAGCCCTTCCATCTCTGCCTCGACCTCAGCGGCGATCTTCTTGCGGGAGACATCCACAAAGGGAGCCAGATGGGTCAGGCTGATGCTCTGGCCGCCGTACTGGTTGGATGCCACCTGCGCAATGATCTGGGTGGCAATGTTGCAGGCGGTGGAAAAGCTGTGGGGCTTTTCAATATAGGTGCCGGAGATCACGGTGCCGTTCTGCAGCATATCTTCCAGGTTGACCAGATCGCAGTTGTGCATGTGCTGCGCAAAGTAGTCGGAATCGTGGAAGTGGATCAGGCCCTCATTGTGTGCCTTGACGATCTCCGGGTCCAGCAGCAGGCGGGCGGTCAGGTCTTTGGAGATCTCACCAGCCATATAGTCACGCTGGACGCTGTTCACGGTGGGGTTCTTGTTGGCGTTCTCCTGCTTGACTTCCTCGTTCTGGCACTCGATCAGGCTGAGGATGCGCTCGTCGGTGGTGTTGGTCTGGCGCTTCAGGCTCTGCACATAACGGTAGGTGATATAATGGCGGGCTACATCGTGGGCCTGAATGTCCATCAGCTTGTTCTCCACCATGTCCTGGATCTCCTCCACGCTCACGGCACGGTTCAGCGCCTGGCACTGCTCCGTGACATCGTTGGCGATGGACAGGATCTGCTCCTGGGTCAGGCTGCTCTTGCGGCTGACCGAATCGCTGGCCTTGGTGACCGCAGTGATGATCTTGGTGATATCAAATGGAACTTCCGAACCGTTGCGCTTGATGATCTTCATAGTGTTCCTCCGTCGTTCTATCTGTGTACAGTTCAAACGGGTGCCTCTTGCGAAAGAGACACCCGCAAAGCAGTCTTGGGATGCGTTCAATTGATGTGATTCTATGATATCACTATTTAGTGATATGTCAATGGAGAAACCACTACATTTTGTGTTTTGGCGGTTTCGCCAAAATTGAGCCGAGAATCTTGGAGCAAAATTTGGGGCCAAAGCTCTTGACAAACTGTGCAAGGAAAGTGTTTGCATTCCGGGGCGTAATATCCACGGCGGTGTATACTTCTCTGGAAGTTTGGATAGAACAATACCTTATTATATAGAGAAAAATGACCTCTGAGGTCGCCGCAGCCTCTGCGTCAAGGAACGTGTAAATTGCAGTTGAAAAACTAGTCAAAAAGTCAAAGACGCAAAAAGAAACGAAAAAAATGAAAAAAGGGGTTGCCAAACGTGTCGGGATATGGTATTATACTTGAGCGCCAAGGGCCGCCGGAAAGAATGACTTCTGAAAGCGGCAGAAGCAAAGCGAAAGAACCAA
>ENA-OWOV01000500-OWOV01000500.1-gut-metagenome-genome-assembly--contig:-NODE-500-length-12763-cov-4.724894_pt1 | contig 12763 bp, 10 predicted proteins | sample MGYA00248247_ERZ651799 | MGnify/ENA primary metagenome ERZ651799 (study PRJEB26908, sample SAMEA4031712) | gut metagenome | biome: gut; feature: normal infant; material: stool | place: China | collected 2015...
ACAACGGCCTTGTTGGTCAGCTTCAGGGCCTCGTCAATGGTCTTGCCCTTGATGAGGTCGGTGGCCATGCTGCTGGTGGCAATGGCGGCACCGCAGCCAAAGGTCAGGAACTTGACATCAACGATCACATTGTTCTCGATCTTCAGGTACATGCGCATGATATCGCCGCACTTGGGGTTGCCGACCTCACCCACGCCGTTTGCATCGGGGATCTCGCCGACATTGTGCGGGTTTGCGAAATGCTCCATGACCTTTGCGCTATACATACTTGCCATCTTAGTTTTCTCCCTTCAGGCTGAAATGACGGGCGGTGTTCTGGCCCTGCAGCCACATACAACTCATAGCACGGCGGCGGGGAATGACCTCCTCCAGCACGTCGCACAGATATTTTGCTTCCTCCATGGTATTCTGCGGGCCAAAGGTGAACCGCATGGAACCGTGGCCGATCTCCTCCGGCACGCCGATGCTCAGCAGAACATGGCTGGGGTCCAGGCTGTCGGAGTTGCAGGCAGAGCCGGTGGATGCGCAGATGTTGTGCATATCCAGATCCAGCAGGATGGTCTCGCCCTCCAGGCCGGGGAAGCTGATGTTCACATTGCCAGGCAGGCGGTGCTCCAGGCCGCCGTTCAGGCGGGCCTCCGGGATGTTCTTGAGCACGCGGTCAATGACGTAATCACGCAACTCTTTCTCGTGGGCCATCCGCTCGTCCAGATGGGCGACGGCCATTTCCAGGGCCTTGCCCATACCGGCGATACCGGCCACGTTCTCGGTGCCGGCGCGGTGGCGGGCCTCCTGGCTGCCGCCGTCGATCAGGTTCTGGGGCCAGATGCCCTTGCGGCAGTACAGTGCGCCCATGCCCTTGGGGCCATTGAACTTGTGGGCGCTCATGGACAGCATATCCACGCCCAGCTCCTTGACATCCACGGGAATGGTGCCAACGGCCTGCACCGCATCGGTGTGCATCCACACGCCGTGCTTGTGGGCGATCTCCGCAATTTCCTTGATGGGCTGGATGGTGCCGATCTCGTTGTTGGCCATCATAATGCTGACCAGCGCGGTATCGGGACGGATGGCAGCCTCCACATCCTCGGGGCGGATATAACCTTCCGGGGTGGGCTTGATATAAGTGACCTCAAAGCCCATGCGCTCCAGCGCAGCCATGCTGTGCATGATGGCGTGGTGCTCAAAGGCGCTGGTGATGAGGTGCTTCTTATTCTGGCGGGCCTTGGTGAAGGCAGTGCCCTTCACGGCCCAGTTGTCGGCCTCAGAGCCGCAGCCGGTAAAGAAGATCTCTGCCGGGGAAGCATTGATGGCCTTTGCCACCTGGGCGCGGCCGGTATCCACAAACTCCTTGGCTTCGTAGCCGATGCTGTAATGGCTGCTGGGGTTGCCGCAGGCTCCGCTCAGGGCCTCGACCATAACAGCCAGTGCTTCAGGGGCGCAGGCAGTTGTTGCGGCATTGTCGAGATAAACCACTTTCTCGCTGATTTTCATAGGAAGAATCCTTTCTAAGCACAATACAGATATCTTTCCGTATTGCCGGGCTTCGGCCCGGTCTCAATACTCTTTGACGCTGACAGTATACCATATCATTCCCTAGTAGGTCAATAGGAATACTCTGATTTCATCATTTCGTAAGATTCTTTGCAAAATCAGCGGCCTTTTCCGGCCAGCTTTCCCAGAACCACCTTCCATTTGGGGTAGCCCCAGCGCCGATCTTCGGCAAAATCGTCGGCCAGCTTCCAGGGGAAGGTGCTGCCATCGAAGTACAGATTGCCCGCTTCGTCCACACGATCCAGCTTTTTGGGCAGGTACTCCTCATCATAATAGCTCTTGCGCTTATCCGGCAGGGCCCAGTGCAGGGTGCCGTCGGCATCCATGCCGGAAGCCCATACGCCGAACACAAAGGTCGCCGCCTCGCCGTAGCAGTGCTGCTCAAAGCGGATGGCACCATCATAATAGAATTTGATGACCTCCAGCGTACCGGATTCCTTTTTGCCGTCCCGGCCCAGCGTGGGGCGGTAGTCCTGCTGATACCGGCAGCCGCAATGGGCTCCGGCAAACTTTTTCGGGTCGAACGCCATAAGTGCACATCCTTTCTTTTGCACAAAACTCCCTCCGTCATCGCTGTGCGCTGCCGCATCCCTCTAGGAGGGATGCTTACCGCACGGACAGGCCCCATCTCAGAGGGGGCTGTCTGCGAAGCAGACTAGGGGAGTTTCCTTTAAAAATGCCCCTCAAAATCGCCCTCGATCTCATACGGCCAGCTCAGGATGCCGCCGAGATCACGCAGGCGGGTGTAGCCCTGCGCCTCCAGCTTCTGTGCGGCATCGGCACTGCGGCGGCCGGTGCGGCAGTAGATCAGCCACTGGGCGTTTTTGTCCGGCATGACCTCCTCTGCACGGGTCAGCACGTCACCCAGGGGCAGCAGCTTTGCGCCGGGGATATGCCCCACGGCAAATTCGTCCGGCTCCCGGACATCCACGGCCTGCGCCTTGCCTGCATCCAGCAGGCGGATGGCTTCGGCCGGAGTGATCTTCTCTACCATTGTCTCATCTCCAAGTTCCGATAATTTCTCTATTATATGATAACAGACGTTTTTTGTTTCGGCAAGAGAAACCGGCGTTTTCGCTTTGCAAAACCTGCACCGCGTGGTATACTAAGGAGAGAAGCAAGGAGAGTAGACCATGAAATTTTCCACAAAGAGCCGCTACGCCCTGCGGCTGATGGCCGAGCTGGCCCGCTACGCACCGGGCACCACCGTCTCCCTGAAAGAGATCAGCGAGCGGCAGAACCTGAGCCTGAAATATCTGGAACAGATCGTCACCCCACTGGCCCGGGTGGGGCTTGTGAAAAGTGAGCGCGGCAGCCAGGGCGGCTACCGGCTGACCAAGGCCCCCGCCGACTACACCGCCGGTGAGATCCTGCGTGCCATTGAGGGCAGCGTGGCCCCCATCCCCTGCCTTGGCAGCGAGACCAACGAGTGCCCCATGTCCGAGCAGTGCTTCACCCTGCCGTTCTGGGCCGGGCTGGACGAGGTCATCAACCAGTACATCGACAGCGTCACTCTGGAGCAGCTGGCCCAGAGCCTGCCCGCCGCCAAGGACGGCTGCTGCGGCTGCAACACCAAGACCTGAAAATTTATGCTTGACATTTTGCGCCGAATCTTATATAATAAGCAGGCATTCAGCGAATGCAGCATAGATTTAGGGGTATAGCTCAGTTGGTAGAGCAGCGGTCTCCAAAACCGCGTGCCGTGAGTTCGAGACTTACTACCCCTGCCACAAACCTCCGGAGCAGCCGTTCCGGAGGTTTTGTTTTTGCGCAAACATACTCCCCCAGTCATCGCTGCGCGATGCCAGCCCCCTCTGGGATGGGGCCTTTGTGCCCCTGCAAAGAGGCTCCCTCATTGAAAGAGCTGGCTGCAAATGCAGTGAGCAGACTGAGGAAGTCCGCCTTTTTCATCTTTTTTGCGGCTTTTTTGTTTTTTCCGCTTGACAAGCCGCCCATCTTCCGGTATAATAAGGCACGTTCCGGCGGTAAACGCCGCACGAACTTGAGCGATCATGGCCCGGTAGCTCAGTTGGTTAGAGCACCAGCCTGTCACGCTGGGGGTCGTCGGTTCGAGCCCGATCCGGGTCGCCATTTGCTGCTATAGCTCAGTTGGTAGAGCGCATCCTTGGTAAGGATGAGGTCTCCAGTTCGAATCTGGATAGCAGCTCCACAGCAGACACCTCGAAGCCTTAGGGCTTCGGGGTGTTTTTTTGTTGTATGACTGCAAAAGCAGGCTGACGGAGTGCGGATTGCTTTGAGTACAAAAACAAAACGCACAGGCTCCGAAGAACCTGTGCGTTTATGGCAGGGGTAGTAAGTTTCGAACTCACGGCACGCGGTTTTGGAGACCGCTGCTCTACCAGCTGAGCTATACCCCTATAGGCATTCGCTGAATGCTTTGTTATTATAGCCGATGCAAAGGCGAATGTCAAGCATTTCTTTCAAGATTCAGGCATTTTTCGTGCCGCAGCTGCAACAGCCTTCTTTTTTATCGGATGCAGGCAGCTGGCTGGAAAGCTGTTCCAGCGTTACGCTGTCGATATACTGGTTGATCACCTCATCAAGGCCGGTCCAGAAGGGCAGGGTGAAGCACTGCTCCCACATGGGGCACTCGTTGGTCTCGCTGCCAAGGCAGGGAATGGGTGCCACGCTGCCCTCAATGGCGCGCAGGATCTCGCCGGCGGTGTAGTCGGCAGGGGCTTTGGTCAGGCGGTAGCCGCCCTGACTGCCGCGCTCGCTTTTTACAAGGCCCACACGGGCCAGCGGGGTCACGATCTGCTCCAAATATTTCAGGCTCAGGTTCTGCCGCTCACTGATCTCCTTCAGGCTCACGGTGGTGCCCGGCGCATAACGTGCCAGCTCGGCCATCAGGCGCAGGGCATAACGGCTTTTGGTCGAAAATTTCATGGCGATCCTCTCCTTATTGCTTCCTATAGTATAGCACGTTGCTCGGATTTTGCAAAGGTATCCTCTTGTGCAAACAAAAAAGGTCTGTTATCATAGGATGGATAAGAGGATATTATAAGGAGTGAGAGTATGAGTGAGAAGATCACGGCTGCCGATGCCATCCGTCTGCTGGATGCACACGAGGCGGCTGCTGTAGATGTCCGGGAGCCGGACGAGTTTGCCGTGGGCCACATCCCCGGCGCAAAGCTGCTGCCGCTGGGTCAGGTGCTGAGCCGTGCGGCTGAGGTGCTGCCGGATAAGAACGCTGTATGGCTGGTCTACTGCCGCACCGGCCGCCGCAGTGCCGATGCCGTGCGCAAGTTGGAAAGCCTTGGCTACACCCGCCTGTACGATCTGGGCGGCATCCTGAGCTGGCCCTATGAGATCGAGGGCGACTTTGAAGGGCATTTTTAAAAAGAAAGAAGGATAACTCCATGTCGTTCCACGCAAAAGATTTTGCCGGCAGTCACTGCGGCTGCCGCTACCAGCAGGACTACCGCCCCACCTTGGGCCGCGACGGCAAAAAGGAATCCGGTACGCTGGAGGTCATCAAGTTCTATTACGATGGTGCCATCCGCTTTGAGCAGCACTGCTACGGCGAAGCCGCAACCTTCGTGTTCGGCGTATGGGCATCCGGCATGGACGAGGACGGCACCCTGCACTGGGTGCTGCCCGACCGCCGCAAGAGCTACTACGACGAGGCGTATCTGCCCAAAAAGCTGGACCGCGTGGACGAGACGGGCAATCTTTACTTTGACGGCAGCAATTTTCCGTGGAAGCTGGCGGACGATTTTGCCGAGGATAAGCGCTGGGGCTACCCCAAGTGGAAGGTGGTACTGGGAAAACTGACCGGAAAGGGCAAAAAAGGTGACTGAATCACGAAAATCCAGTATTCATATTGACATACTAGGGAATGATATGGTATAACTTATCCGTTGAAAGGATTCCGCATCTGCACAGGGCATTCAAGGCTCCCGCAGACGCGTTCAATAAGAAAGGATCATTCCTATGGAAAACATGGAAAAAGTGGTTTATCTGGATAATGCTGCCACCACTCCCTGTGCTCCCGAGGCACTGGAATTGATGGTCAAAGCCCTGAGCGGTGCCTGCGGCAACCCCAGCAGCCATTACAGTGTGGGCTATGAGGCTAAGGAATTCGTGGACACCGGCCGTGCGCAGGTGGCAAAGGCCATCAATGCAAGTCCGGCCGAGCTCTTCTTTACCAGCTGCGGCTCCGAGGCTGACAACTGGGCCGTAAAGGGCACCGCCTTCACCAAGGCACGCCAGAACAAAAAGCACCTCATCACCAGCGCTTTTGAGCATCATGCCATCATGCACAGCATGGCTGCACTGGAGCGCATGGGCTTTGAAGTGACCTATATCAAGCCCACCGCTGAGGGCTACATCCGTCCCGAGGACGTGGAAGCTGCCATCCGTCCCGATACCGCGCTGGTCAGCATCATGATGGCCAACAACGAGATCGGCACCATCCAGCCCATCAAGGAGATCGCCGAGGTCGCTCACAAGCACGGTGTGTGGATGCACACCGACGCGGTGCAGGCTGTGGGTGCCATCCCCGTGGATGTGAAGGAACTGGGCGTGGATATGCTGTCCATGAGCGCCCACAAGTTCAACGGCCCTAAGGGCATGGGTGCCCTGTACTGCCGCAAGGGCGTATGGCCCCAGAACCTGATCGATGGCGGCAGTCAGGAGGCCCGCCACCGTGCAGGTACCGAGAACGTGGCCGGCATTGCTGCCATGGGCAAGGCGCTGGAGATCGCCACGGCGCATCTGGATGAGCGCATGGCCCACGAGAGCGAGCTGCGCGATTATGTCATCGACCGCGTCCTCAAGAACATCCCGGAAGCCCGCCTGAACGGCGGCCGCAGCCCCCGTCTGCCCAACAATGTGAACATCAGCTTCCCGGGTCTGGAAGGCGAGACCATCCTGCTGGATCTGGATATGCACGGCATCTGCGCCTCCACCGGCTCTGCCTGCAACTCCGACAGTCTGGACCCCAGCCACGTCCTGCTGAGCATCGGCGTGCCTGAGGAGATCGGCCACGGTTCCATGCGGTTCACCTTTGGCCCGCAGAACACCATGGAAGAAGCAAAATATCTGTGCGACGTGCTGGAGGAAGTGATCCCCCGCCGCCGTGCTATGAGTTGTATGTGGCTGCAGGGCCAGAACACGGCCCGTCACTTCAGCCTGAAGGGAGAAAACTAAAATGGCAGGTATGTATAGCGCAAAGGTCATGGAGCATTTTGCACATCCGCACAACGTGGGCGAGATCCCCGACGCAAACGGCGTGGGTGAAGTCGGCAACCCCAAGTGCGGCGACATCATGCGGATGTACCTCAAGATCGAGAACAACGTCATCGTTGACGTCAAGTTCCTCACCTTCGGCTGCGGCGCTGCGATCGCAACCAGCAGCATGGCCACCGACCTCATCAAGGGCAAGACCATTGACGAGGCCCTGAAGCTGACCAACAAGGCCGTTGTCGAGGCTCTGGAAGGTCTGCCTCCCATCAAGGTCCACTGCTCTGTTCTGGCTGAGCAGGCCGTCAAATCCGCTCTGTCCGACTACTACCGTCGTCAGGGCATCGACCCGGAACCCATCGTGGGCAAGCTGGAAGAGGACTGCGACCATTGCAGCGGCGAGAGCTGCGGCCACTAAGGCGCACTCCTGATCCCAAATAAAAGTAAGGCCCGGCGGATGCTGTAAAGCGTCTGCCGGGCCTTTTTGCACCCTCGGCACAGCCTCTGCATAGGATGGCACACCGAGCATGTGGGAGGGGGCTTTGCAGTGGAAGGACAGAAATGCTTTGCGGTGGTGGGCGGCGACGCCCGGCAGGCCGCAGCGGCCCGGGCGCTGGCCCGGGCCGGGTACAGTGTGGGTGGGCCGGAGATGATAGCGGTGGCAGATTATATCCTGCTGCCCCTGCCGCTGGACGCGGCACGGACGCCGCTGGCCGAATTGCTGCGGGCCGCAAGGCCCGGTACGCTGGCGCTGGGCGGGATGCTGTCGGTGGAGGCGAAAGCCATCGCCGCCGAGGCCGGGGTAGAGCTGGTAGACTACTTCGCCCGGGAAGCGCTGCCCATCCGGGACTTCCTGGCGTCCCGCGGCGTTCCCTTCATCGTCAACAACCGCATTGACCTGGCCTTGGCGCTGGACGCGGACGGCGTTCACATCGGCCAGCGTGACCTGCCGGTTCCTGCCGTCAGGGCCATGATCGGCCCGGACAGGATTCTGGGGCTTTCCGTCTCCAACGCGGACCAGCTCCGCGCCGTAGACGCCGCCCTGGTAGACTACCTTGGGATGGGGCCTGTCTTTCCCACCATCTCCAAGCTGAACGCCCCGCCCGTGCTGGGCGTGGACGGCTTCGCCGCCCTGGCCTCACAGTCTCCCCTGCCCGTCGTCGCCATCGGCGGGCTGGACGCGGAGCGCGCCCGGCTGGTGCGCGCTACGGGAGCGGCCAGCGGCATTGCCGTCGTCTCCGCCATTTGCGGAGCGGAGGATCCGGAAGCCGCCGCACGGGCGCTGGCCTGACCGGCTGAATTCCGGAAACAAGCGGGCAGCAAAACATTCTTTCAAACGCCATGCCTTCACCAACTGACCTCATCCATGCCGTCTCCGCCGATCTGGAAAAAATCCGGGAGACGGCTCCGTTGGTTCTCTCTCTGACCAACTCCGTCGTCCAGCCCCTGACGGCCAACCTGCTGCTGGCCGCAGGAGCCGTTCCCGCCATGCTTAACGATGCGGAGGAAGCCGTGGAAATGCTCCGCGGCGGAACAGGCGCCCTGCTGGTCAACCTGGGCACCGTGACGCGCGAACAGGGAGCCGTCATGCAGACGGCGGTGCAGGAAGCCAACCGGCTGGACATCCCCTGGGTTCTGGACCCGGTGGCCGTTGGAGCTCTCTCCCTGCGTACGCGGCTGGCGGAACAGTTGAAGGAACGGAAGCCCCGCATCATCCGCGGGAACGCCTCTGAAATCATGGCTCTGGCCGGGTACTCCTCCGTCACGAAGGGACCGGAAAGCACCAGCTCCAGCGCAGACGCCCTGCAGGCGGCCAGGGAACTGGCCCTGCACACGGGGGCGGCTGTCCTCGTCACGGGCCGCACGGACTATTCCACGGACGGCCGCCAGGTGATTTCCACGGAAAACGGACATGCCATGATGTCCCGCGTCACGGGCGTGGGCTGTTCCATGGGCGCGCTGGCCGCCGCCTGCGCCGCCGTCTCCTCCTCCCCCTTGCAAGCGGCCGTCTCTACGGCCGTATTGATGGGCATCGCGGGGGAAATGGCCTTTGAACAGAGTCCCGTTCCGGGTTCCTTTGCCGTCTCCCTGCTGGACAGCCTGTACTCCCTTTCTCCGGAAGAAGTAGCGCGGAGAGCGCGCATTCTTCCTCTTTAAAGCATCCCGTATCCTTCCCGGAACCGCGGAAAAGTAGCGCGCCGCACTCCCTCCGGAATGCGGCGCGTTGAATTTACAGGCCTTTTTTATTCGTTCCCCGGAACGGAACGGCGCAGGAACACCGCTCCCAGGGCAGCCATCAGCAGCATGCAGGAGGACGGTTCAGGAACAGGAGCAGGCGCCGTAGCCGTAAACGCCGATGCCATAGCTGAAGAAGCTTCCGGAGCCGCATTCGGCGTCCACACCATGCTCACTTCCTTGGAATCCTCGTTCTTCTGGAGGCTCCACTGGCCGTACGCCGCGTAATCTCCGGCGGAAGACGCATCCAGCGTGAAATTACCCGTCAGGGTCGCGTTCGCTCCCCCCTCAATGAAGTTCAGGATGTGGGAGGTTCCCCAGAAGTCGGTGGAATAGTCGAGGCTCAACGCCGCCAGCTTCAGCTTGGCCCCCGCGTCAATCTGGAAGACGCCGGACTGAAGCATCAGGCTGTTGTACGCCAGTTCATTCCCGGCGGAACCGCCCATGGACAAGGTCAGTTCAAAGACGGAGCCGGACTGGAGCGTCGTATTCCCGGACAGGGTGGCAGAACCGGAAAGGATGCCGCCATTCTTCACCAGGATGTCATTCCCTAGGGCAACGGAAGAAATATCCGTTCCAAGGCCGCCCAGCGCCAGACGCGCGCCGGAATTGACGGAGGCCGCTCCGGTTCCAAGAGCCTGGCTGGAGGCCGCCACCAGCGTCCCCCAGTTGACCGTAGTGCCACCGGAATAGGTATTCTTTCCGGAAAGCACCATGATCCCGGCGCCCTTCTTGATGAAGGAACCCTTAACTCCGGAAGAGTTCACGATGTTCGCGGATATTTTCAAATCCACGTCTGCGGTTCCACGGTCCACCATGAATACCGTAGGATTGGCATCCCTGAGCTGCACGTTGACGCGCTTGATTTCAGATGCCCTGTTTGCGGATTTCACATTAACGACGGCATTCGTCCAGATATCCATGCGACCGCCCGTTATGCCGTCCACAACGCCTCCGGTCAGGTTGAACACCGTATTCTGGAACGTCTGGTTCTTGTTGTCTCCAAAATACATGGTTCCTCCATTGATGTTCACGTTCTTGACGGAGGCATCCCCTCCGGAATAACCGAAGCTGTCACCGCCCTTCAATGTCACCTGCGCTCCCTCCCGGATGGCCAGGTTCCCGCGAATCATGCCGTTGGCGCCTCCATAGCCCACCACAAGGACGCCCTTATTCACGGTGGTTCCTCCGGTATAGGAAAGCATCTTCTGGATGGTGAGCGTGCCGGAACCGTTCTTCACGAGCGAGCCTGTTCCGGACACATTCGTGTTCAGGGCAACCGAATCAGACCTGTTGAAGGCGAGCACGCCGTTGTTGACGACTGCACCGGCGCCCAGGGAACCGCTTGTACCGCCATTCCCTATGGTGAGCGTTCCCGCCGCAATGGTGGTGGTTCCGCTGTAGGAATTGTTCCCCGTCAGCGCCAGCTCACCACTCCCTTTCTGGATCAGGCTGCCCGTACCGGAAATGGCATTCGCCGCCGTCACGCTGTCCGTCCTGTTGAACGCCAGGGTTCCTTCATTGGCAACGGCTCCCGTTCCCAGGCTGCCGGAGGTTCCTCCGTTCCCTACCATCAGGGAGGCTCCGGAGAGGATGCGCGTTTCACCGGAATACGTATTGTCAGCCGCCAGAGCAACTCCTCCGCCAGTGCCCATGCCCTGGGTATCCACCGTCAGGGAATGATCACCGCCAAGCGAACTGGCTACGGTCAGCATCCCGTTTCCGCCGAACAAATATCCCTGCGTTCCGGCTGTCACGGCCCCGGACAAAACAGCCTGTCCGTCAGCCCCGATGCACACGGAATTCAGTCCCATGCCGCCCAGATTCAAATCCGCCGTACGGGTTCCCGACAGGAGCAGAACGCCTTCGGAAGCATTGGAAACATGCGCCAGGGCGGCATCCGCTTCCGACCCAAGGGCAAAGGATGTTCCGTACTTGACGAGCACATTCTTGTTCTGCACCCCGAGGGAGCGCACGTCCGCGTAGGTGAGGTTCACTCCCCCATTCAGTTCAATAACCCCGGAGAAAGCAGCTCCACCCTCCGAATCACTGTTGTGCGCGTTGGCAAGCACTACGGTTCCGGTATTGGAACCGTTGCCGATGGACAGGGTGCCGGAGCCGCTAAGCTTCAAATTCACCGTCAGAGTTCCGCCGCCTCCGCCCAGGGACCAACCCCCATCAGCGGTCCAGCCGGAAAGCAGGCCGGTCGTTCCCCGTGTTCCCAAATTCACCTCTCCCAATGCGCCGACGGACAAATTTCTGAAGCCGTTCAGGCCGGAAATCGCCGCCTGGTCTTCCAGTAGCACGAACGTTCCGGAAGACGCCTGGTCCAGCTTTCCGGCAATAGCGGAAAAACCAGTGCCTTCCACAGCCAGGGCTCCGGCGGCATCCAGCGACCAGACAGCCTGCCCGAGAGCCCCGGCGGAAGAGGCGCGCACCAGGCCTTCTTCAACCGTGGCAGTTCCGGAAAAACTGTTGTTCCCGTTTTTCAGAAGCAGGGTTCCTTCCCCGGTTTTCAGGAGGGAACCGGCTCCGGAAATCACGCCGGACTCCGTCGCGGACCCGGAATCCACCTCCGCACGGAACATGGATGCGGTTCCGGACAACACAACGTTTCCGCTGTGATTTCCCCCGGCCAGCACGCCATACGTGCCTCCGTCATCCACCTGCACGGCAGACGCCACCAGGGAATGGCCGCCGGTGGTAAACCGGGCGCCGCTGTTCACCTGCACTGTTCCAGTGGAAAAGGAGGCCATCTGCCAGTCGTTCTCATCCACATAGCCGCCCGCGTGCAGGGTGTGCACTCCGGCCACCTTCACCTCTCCTCCCTGCACCGTCCACGTTCCGGTATTGAGAATATGGCCGGCCAGATTCCAGACGGACCCTTCCGCCGTGCCGGGTGCGTACACCACATTCATCAGTCCACGGGAAGCGGCCTCCCCGTCCCGCAAAGCCCCCAGGAACGTCTGTTCCCCGGAGCCCGTGAACGTAAGCGTTACGGTGGAATTGCCAAGGTAATTGGCAAAAACGGCTCCGGAATCCAGGTGAGTGATGGCGTTCAGCGTCAAATTGTGCCCGTACATGTCCACCACGCCCCCGCGGTGGCCGAAGATGAACTCCCCGGATACTTGGTTTTCCCCCGCCAGGCGCACCATTACTCCGCCGCCGTTCAGCTTCACGTTGTGCGCCGCGTAGCCGTCCCGGTCCAGAATCAGCATCCCGCTTCCTCCCACGTTGATGTCCGCCGCATTGTTCCCGTGGCCGCTGACGATCAAATCACCTTCCCCGATCTTCCGCCACTCGTCCCCGGAGGTTCCGGTCAGCAGCGTCGTCACGGTTGCCCCCTTGTTCACAACGAAACCCGCCGTATTCAGACGGCAGGAGGCATTTCCTCCGTCGCTCAATACGTAATCCCGGTTGAACGTGAGGGAACCCGCCCCCGTATCCACCGAGCCCTGGAGAACAATGGTGCCGCCGGAGCCGTCAAAAATAAGATTGCTGCACACGCCTATCTGCGTGTCCGAGGCCCGCGTTCCCTGTGTGGAGGTATCTCCTCGCAGGCCGGAGGCCAGCCCTGTGTAATCCGTGCTGATATCTCCCTGAACGAAGGTTCCGTTTCCGTCGCCATCCGTCACATTCCACAGAAGATCCCCACCCCCTTCCGACACGCTGACGGTGCGGATGAAACTGTCCACGTAATCGCTGGCCCACTGGTTGCCAGAGCGCATCTGGCTGAACTCGCCGTAGCCGCTACCGCCCTGGGATTGAC
>ENA-OWOV01000505-OWOV01000505.1-gut-metagenome-genome-assembly--contig:-NODE-505-length-12674-cov-3.835119_pt1 | contig 12674 bp, 8 predicted proteins | sample MGYA00248247_ERZ651799 | MGnify/ENA primary metagenome ERZ651799 (study PRJEB26908, sample SAMEA4031712) | gut metagenome | biome: gut; feature: normal infant; material: stool | place: China | collected 2015 ...
CTCCGACTCCGCCGTCTGCTATCACCCCTATCACCCCTATCACCCCTATCACCCCTATCACCCCTATCACCCCTATTCCTTCTCATCCGGCTCATTCTTTCCCTCATCCCCCCTTCTCCAAGAAACTTCCCCTCCAAAAACCTGAGCTGCCGCAATAATAAATACTTGGCCTGGAAAATCAGGCAAATGGCCATATTGGCCACCACCTCCGGCGGCCTTGTCCGGGCCAGTTCCAAAAAATAATCCCGGGCCAGACATTTGTCCGCACCCTTCTTTCTGACAAAAAGGGACTCTCGTGAATCCTTTTCCCACACGGGAAAGCCTCTCACTCTCAAAAAGTCTTCATAATCACTCAGTAATTCATCCAGACTGGCTCTGGCTACATTCATCAGCTTGATTTCCGTTTCCATGGAGACCAGCCCCGCCTCCTTTCCCTCCGCAATATTCTGCTTTCCGGAACGGGCAGCCTGAACCATCTGATCAACCGTCCTGTCACGAGAAGACAAGTACGCCTTACAAAAATAATAGGTCAGATCATAAATCTGCTCCGCCTTTCTGTAGGAAAGCAGAGACCGGTAATCGCCGGAAGGGCGCAACAGGGAAGCCATGCGTCCCAGCCTAAAACCCGCAACAAAAACAATCAATATTTTTATAAAAATTACCAACATGGACCCCGTCCACCAGCACATGGTTCGCCTGAATGGCCACGGGCATCATCAGCCTGCCGGAAACGTCCGCCTCCATCTTCCCCCAATGGATGAGGGGAAGGTACTGCCCCCGGAACACCCTGTAGGCGCTGGCCACCTGCGTAAACGGAATCCACGGCAGGCAGCTGAACACGGCAATATCCGTCCGATGGCAGGGATTCGCCCGGGCCGGAGCCTGCTTGGCTGCCTGAATGAGCGGAACGGCATGCTCCAGAAAATCAGCCAGCTCCGCCCGGTACTCTACTAAAATCTGGGTGAATTCCCCATCCTTAGCCAGCACCGGAACCAGGGCGTCCACGGATTCATACTCCCACACCTCCCCTTCCTCCACCCTCTGGCGCAGTTGGGGAATCTTATTCACCGCCTTCAACAGCACAAACAGGCACAGGGCGAAAAAGGAAATCCCCTCCTGTTTCGCATAACGGTACAAGGCATCCACCCGCACGGGAGACGTGATGGAAAACATGGGACATTCAAACGTCTGGAAATACTCGTAATGGGACCTTCGCGGCCAGGAAGCGATTTCTATTTTCTTTTTCATGCACTTATTTTCTATTCCAGGAAGGCTCTCCATAGATGTTTTTGCGCTTTTGCTCCGGCAGCAAAAGACTGAACAGGACGGGAGCAGTCAAGACAGCTATGCCCGTAAATATTCCCCCTACAAGATCCCAGCAAAAGGACATTGCCAGAAACTTTCCCTTAAAAGAACAAATCAGGACTGCTATCCATACCGGCCAGACGATCGCCAACCAGCCCCCATCCAGCCCGGCATCATGAAAACGTCTGACGCCCAGCGCAATGAAGCAAAACAAGAAGAAAAACAACAGCAACAACCCCGACAGAAGAGCAAAAAGCATCCCAAAAGGAAGAGGTTCAAAAACATCGCAGGCTCCACAAAAACAAACTATCCAGACGAGAGGAGCAGACGCCAGAAGTGCGCCGTAGGTAACAGCCGCCTCCCGGCGCGAGGAACGGGACTGCATCACCAGCAGGGAAAAAAACCACTTAAAACGACTTCTTCTGCCGCATTTCCATATTTTGCCCACTTTCATCCATTCCCCGGTTCCGGAATACCGCTCCTTGAGCAACTTCCATTCCGGCGGAGCTCCCGGAATGTCTCCTATCCATATCCAGTCTTCCGAACGCTCCTCCCTGACCATCAGTCCCAGCGGTAATCCGGCATAGCGGACTTCCCTGACCAGGAAATCAAAATCGGACGGCCCATGCAATTCCCCATCCGGCGTATGGTAATAATAACGTTTCACAATCACTTCTTTCCTTCCGTTCTTTCCCCGGTTCGCCCGGAAATGCCGGACCGGCTGTTGCCGGGAACACATCCCAGCGCAAGCGGCGCCACGGCACAAAACAGAAACATGCAGAAAAACATGGCGCCGCAAATTAAAAGGGAGGCATTCCCTCCCGCCGCAGCCCGCGCCCATCCGTACACATGATAAAAGCCCGTCTCCGCACATCCCAAGGAAGCCGCGTAAACGGGAACCGCCCAGAGGAGGCCCAGATCAAGATCACGGAGCCTGCGAAAAACAAGTCCCATGCATGGAACAAGCATGGCCGCACTCAAACACGCCAGGTTTATTCCATGCTCAGCCGTTACCACAAAACGCGGATGAATACTCCCATTCACCGCGGCCCAATATCCTGAAAAAACCAGCGTCCCCATGCACACGCCATAAAACAGCCACGCATATAAATAGGAGACGCGCGAAATGCGGCCGGACCAAGAAAACAACCATCTCCATCTTGCCGCCATCCATTCAGGCAAGCTGAACTTCCTTTCAGAAAAAGGACCGGGACTGGAAGAAAACAGATTCACGGGAAAGCCCTTTCAGTCAAACACGCATTACGGGGTTTGTCGATATTATCCTCCCTTTCCGGCGAAGGGAAAAATCCCCGGTTCTTCTCTGTCCGGGAAACGGAACGGTCATACCTCCGGGGGATGACCGTATTGATTTTCCTTCTTCGTACCGGGAAACAGGCCCAGCAGCGCAACAACCCAGGTTCCTGACAACACGAAAACTGCCACCGCCATTCCTCCTGCCGCCATTGCTCCAGCACCTCCCGCATGTTCCACGAACATGCCCCAAGTATCAGACCGGAACAAATGCCCCAAGAACCATTCCACCGACAAACTGCCAGCCAGGAAGACAAAAGGAAGAGCAAACGACCACCAGCCCGCCAGGGACAAGTCATGGAGCCTTCTCCAGCACAAGGCAAAAGATTGAAGGACGATCAGCAACACCAGCAACAGCCCCAAGAACCGGGAGATGAAAGACAAGCAGGAAAATACGTCTACTCCCGGCATCAGGAGAGGAAGAGCAAGCCCCAGCAGAATCTGGACAACCACCAGCCCCAGGCAATCCGCCAGTGTCATGGACAGGAAAACGGACAGGCATTCCCGCCGGGAAGCGCGTCCGGAAAAGACGAATGCCATTCTCCATGATCTCCGGTAATAATACCGGAGACGCTTCCAAAACGACAGACCGGCTACCTCTTCCGGCGGAACAGACATCACGTTCGGATAAAATCCGGTTCCCGTTTCCCTTTTCACTGCCTCCGCCAGGGCAATCCATTCTTCACCATCCACTGGACGGATCATCAAATGATCAGGCAGACCGCCCCATTTTACCTCACAGGCCAGAAAATCCAGTTCAGCAGGACCATGCAGTTCTCCATTCCGGTCATGGTAAAAATATTTCATTCTAAAGTATACAGCTGATCCTATTTGCTTAATTTTCAGCAATCAATACTTTTTCCGACAAATATAATCCAGAAGGCCCCCTACCCCTCCCGGACGGAAAGCAAGTCCGTCACGGACGCGCGCTTCATGCGCCACGCAGGCAGCAGGCACGCCAGGGAGGAAAGGGCCAGCACCAGAAGCACCGCATACCCCAGATGGGCCCAGGGCATCGTGATGGGAGGAGTGACGATGCCGAAGTGATAGCCGTATTCCAGAATCTGGATGGAGCACCAGGCTCCCAGCACGCCCAGGGCCAGGCTCATGACGACGGCGCACAGGGAGACCATCAGCGTCTCCGCCCAGAGCATCCGCATCACCATGGCGGCCGGCACGCCTACCGCCCGCATCAGGCCGAATTCCCGGCGGCGGGACTGCACGGAGGCCAGAACAGTATTGAGCACGGCCAGCACGGCAATCACCATCATGATGATGGGAAGCTTGCTCATCGTAAAGATCACGTCGTCACCGCGGCTGGTGACGCTCCCCCCCAGGCTTTCCCGGGTCAGGGCCTTCACCAGCGGCTTCACGCCTTCCCCTTCGTTCTCCTGCTGCCGCACCTTCATCAGGGCGTATTCCCCCAGGTCGTTCTGGAGCTCCAGGTTGCTTACCCCGGGGGCGGTGTCCCCCCAGATAAACTGGAACCCCTGATGGCCATATTCCTCCTTGAGCCAGCGTTCATCGGCAATCGCCAGGGCCGCCACAAAGCCGCCGCGGCGCACGCGCATGCCGCTGGTCTTGGTCAGCCAGTGCCAGCCGGGGAAGGAGACGACTCCCGCCACCTTCCAGGGTTCCCCCTGCATGCCGGGGCCTCTGCCCCGTCCGTGAGCTCCGGCAGACGGAGCATTCCCGGAACGGCGCCCCTGATGGGACGGATTCACCAGCATCAGGTCATCCCCGGCCTTCAGCCCCACCGTCCGGGCAAAGGTGTCCGGAATCAGCAGGGAACGGGTGGATTCCAGCATGGCATAGGCTTCCTGCGGGTTGCCGGAAACGAACACGGGCCTGAACAGGGGATGGCTTCCCTGAGCCATCTCCGCCACGGGAATGCCGGCCAGCACGATGGAGCGGTTGCGCATTCCGGAAAAACCTGGGGTCTTCATCTGCGCCGGGGCAATGTCCGGTTCATCCACGTAAATGGGATACATCCGCGAATTACGCAGGCTGGGCCGCGCCATCAGCTCCGGAACGTCCGCAGGCTTGAACTCCGTATGCAGGAAGGAAACCAGCGTTCCGGGCGTGGACGTATCCGGAGAGAAGGGAACCAGCATGGAATATCCCCACGTCTGCACCCCTACAAAGAGGGACAGGCCCACGGACATGGATACGGCGGTTCCCACGGAACGGCTGAGGTTGCGGCTGAGCTGCACTTTCAGGAAAGAATGCGGCACGCGCAGCAGCAGCCCCGTGATCCATGATCCGGCCCACTCCGTCACGCGCACGAAGGCGGGAGCCAGGAACAGCGCACCGGCCACCAGGCCGGGATACCCCAGCCAGAAAAAGATCCACTTGCGCGTCTCCACCTCCAGGCCCGGCAGAAGCAGGGCCGCAGGCTGGAGGCACACGCACGCCAGCCCGGCGATCACGGACCACACGGGAACGCGGCTCACTTTCCCGATGAATCCGGAAGAGGGCACGGCCGCTTCCAGCGGAGACTGGCGGGAAGCGCGCCATGCGGGAATGATGGAAGCCAGCAAGGCCCCCCCCACGGCGCACGCGGCGGCAGCCAGCACCGTCGTCCAGGTCAGGACGGGGACCGAGGAAGAACCTTCCTCCAGAAGGTACACCAGGCAAAAGCCGGCGGCCAGGCCGCCCAGCAGCGCCGGAATGCACAGGAAAAGCCCCTCTCCCACAATCAGCAGCGCGATCTGCATGCGGCTCATCCCCAGCGCACGCATCAGGGCCAGTCTGCGGGTGCGCTCGCTGACGCCGATGCTCAGGGTCGTGAAAATGATGAAGACGCAGGAGAACAGGACGAGCCAGACGGACATCTCCGCACTCTCCTTCTGGGAACGGACGGAACGGTCGCTGGAAAGCCGCTGGATAATGGAATCCGTATCCGCCACCACGGCGGAGGCCTGGGCCAGCTCCTGCCGGAGGCCGTCCACAAACTCCTTTTTGTCCACCCCTTCCTTGAGCTGAACGTAAATCAAATTGGGGGCAAAAGGCTGGCCCGTGATTTTTTCACACACCTTTACGGGCACAAAGAGGGAGGAAAAAGCCGGTCCGGACATGCCGCCCGGTCCCATAATGACGCCGGTGGTAGCCTTGTCCTTCTAGACAATGCCCACGACCTTCACGTCGTACACGTGCGTTCCCACGCGCACGTTCATGACGGTTCCCACGCCCGCGCTGAAATACTTGGCGCTTCCGCTGCCCAGCACCCCCTCCATGGCGGAGGAGGAAGCCATATCCGGCCAGACGCCTTCCTTCAAATCATAAGGACATTCCACGGCATGGTTCCCCACCAGGATGGGGCTCTGCGGAGGAATCCCCATGCGGTCGCGCGTCTGCTCGTCAAAGCTGCCGCGTTCATTCCCGCAGCCGATCTGGAGGCGGGGCACCTGGCAGGCGGCGTTCACGGATTCCACCAGAGGGGAGGCAGCCAGGCGCGCGGCCAGATCCGGATCACTGAACCGCGGGTACTGCCCGGGGGGAAGCGGCCCTTTGGGCGCCTCCGGCACCAGGCAAAGGTCATAGCTGCCCATGTAGGCCTCCGCGTCGTTATCGAACTCCTTGACCAGCGTATCATAGCTCCCCATCATCCAGACAATGAGGCTGACGGAGACGAGGATGGCGAACACGCTGACCGCCACCCGGCCGGGGTTGGCGCGCAGGTCCCGCCAAATCAGTTTGAACAGCAGCGTCATAAGGCGTCATTCAGCGTGCGTTCATAGAAGGAGGACAATTCTACAGGTCCGGCAAATTCCGCCGTGGGCCTGTCGTCCACGATGCGGCCGTCCTTGAGCACAATCACGCGGTCCGCCCACATGGCTACGTCCGGCGCATGCGTCACCAGCACGAAGGCGCAGCCCTGCGTACGGTGCAAATCCCGGAACAGGTCCCCCATGAGCCGGGTGTTTTCAGAATCCAGATTGCCCGTGGGTTCATCCGCCAGCACCAGCGCCGGGCCGGAAACCAGCGCACGGGCAATCGCCACCCGCTGCTGTTCCCCGCCGCTGAGCGTATCCGGCATGGCGTGCCGGCGGTGGGACAGCCCCACTTTTTCAATCATGGCGTCCAGAGTGGAGGAGGCCACTTTTTTGCCCCCCGCCAGGGAGGGCAGCAGGATATTTTCCTCCACGTTCAGGGTTCCCACCAGGTTGAACATCTGGAAGATGAACCCCACGCGGTCGCGCCGGTACACTGTCAGGGCGGCATCAGACATGGAGCCGAGGTCCAGCCCATCCACCGTCACCGTGCCGGAATCCGGAGGCAGCAGCCCCCCCAGCACGTTCAGCAGGGTGCTTTTTCCGGAGCCGCTCGCGCCCATGACGGCGACGAACTCTCCCTGGTTCACGGTAAGGCTGATGTCTTTCAGCACGGCTATGTCCTCGGAACCGGACTTGAAGCTGCGCTTGAGGCGGGTGACGGAAATGACGGGGGAACTCATGGCTGGAAGGAATGGTTAGAAGGTAGTCTTCACGCCTACTTCAAACGTGCGGGGCTCTCCCACCGTGCACTGCACGGCGTGGCGGGTGGACTGCACGTATTTCTTGTCGAAAATGTTGTATACGGCCAGCCTCAGGGTGGCATCCTTCAGCCATTTGGTTTCCGGCAGGGGGATTTCCACCGTGAAGTCAAACACGCTGTAGGAAGGTATGGTATAATTATCCGCAATCTTTGCACCGCGGAACGTGGCATAGTAGGAATCCTTGCAGCGGTAGCCCAGGCCCAGCACCGTGCCGTTCAGCAGGCCGCCGTCAATGCGGTATTTCTGCCAGAGGGCCAGCGCATTCGGAGCGATGGTGGGATACACTTCCCCGGAGGTCCGGTTCTTGGTGCGGGTGTAGGTGTAGGAAAGGTAGGAACTCCAGTTCTTGGTGATTTCCCCGTTCAGGGAAAGTTCCACGCCTTCCGCCCTCTTGGAGCCGTCCGAATAGTACCGGTTGGTATATCCGTCTATGGCTACGGGAGTGTTATTCTGGATGATGTCAAACCAGGAAGCGGAGAACCACACCTTGTCCACCGGGCTGACCCGGAAGCCGAATTCCATCTGGTCCGTACGCCAGGAATCGGTCAGTTCCTTCCCGTTTTCATCCAGATACCCGAAATTGGGGGCGGAAGTACGGGCCGCATTGGCGAACAGAGCTACGCGCTCACCGAACATGCGGGTAATTCCGAAACGGGGGCTCCACGCAAACGCGTAATTGTTGTCCAGGCTGAAATGCGCGTCCCCGCGCACGCCGGCCAGGAAACGCCACTGTCCGTAGCTAAGGACATCCTGCAGCAGGACGCCCGCCCGCTGAACCACGGTATCCGTCGCATTGGCTCCGGAATAGTCGCGCCCGGCGGGGAAAAAGGGCGGAGGATTGTACAGGGAGAAATAGCCGTTCGTGTTCGCGGTAGCGTTCGTCACCAGGCTGGAACCGTCGCCATAGGTGCTGCTCCCCGTGTAGGAAACGCCCATCAGGGCTTCATGCTCCACCTGTCCGGTCTTGAACTCCGCCAGCGCGTTGGAATAGAAATTCCAGTTGATGTTCCACTCGTCGCTCCACGCGGCTTCGTATTTGGCCTTTCCGGAAGCAATCATCTGGTTGTAATAATCCTCCGTGCTCATTCCGCGTCCGGCGGAAGAAGAAATGCCCCAGACATTGTAGTCCACATCGCTGTACCCCATGCCGCCGCCGATGCGGATTGTCCAGACCTTCTCCAGCTTGCGCTCGAAATCCAGCATCGCCAGCAGGGACTTGGAATTGAGCCTTCCGCTCGGAGAACCGTACCAGGCGTCATACGGTCCCACAAAGTGGCCGCCCAGCACGGGGATGCCCATCGTCGTCGGCGAATTCTGGTACTGGAAACTGGTCGTCAGCACTGTCTTGGTACGGGAATCATGCTGCCAGCGGAAAATGGGGGAAACCGTGTACTTCTGGCCACCGTTGGCTCCGTTGCTCAGCCAGAACGGGCGTTCATACTCGGCGGCTACCACCGTGCGCAGGGCAAAACCGTCCGTTTCATCACCCCTGTACCGGGTGTCGTCAATAGTTACGCGGTACTTCTGCCCATGATGGGAAAGACGGGCGTAAGCCGTCAACTCCGTCCGTTCCTCAAAATCAGGCGCCTTCAGGATCAGGTTAATGGAACCGCCGGCGCCGTGTGCCCCGAGCGTACTGGTCTGGCCGCCGGAAATGGACCCGATGGGGCCTTTGACAATTTCAATATTTTCTATCAGGGACGTATCCATGCCGTATCCCATGCCGCGGGGAAGAGGCATGTTGCCTATCTGCACATCGGTGCCGGCAAAACCGCGGATGGTGTACTGGTCCGCCGTGCGGGACAGCAGCATGTCCCCCCCCGTATTGACGGAGGAATCCATGCGCAGGGCCTCCACCAGGGAATCGGAACCCTTGGAATCCATCAGATCCCGCGTAATAACGTTTACCGTTTGCGGAACTTCTTCCGTCTTCATGTTCGTGAGGGTGGCGGAACTGACCGTCTCCGCCCGCAGGGACTTGGAACGGATGGTCATCACGCGTTCCGGCATTTCCTGCACGCCCTCCTCTGCGGCGGCGGGTTTAGTCTCGGCATAGGCAGACTGCCCGAGGACAAGCAGGCTCCCAATGGCGGCGGCACGGTGCAAACCGCGCCCCTGGCGGCGGCGCGGGGTATTCATGTTGGATAAACGCATGGGGCAAGTATAAAACGGAACATCGGGCCGTCCATCCCGGATTGTTAACAATTTGATAACAGGCCGTTCCTTTCCCTTCCTGCAAAGGCACATCCGGCAGCAGAACGCTCCCGGCGCCTCTCACAGGCCAAGAGCCTGCGCCCGGCTCTCCGCCGCGGCCTTCAGCCATTCCCGCAGCGCCTCCTTGTCTCCGGAGGCCAGACGGTTCCGCACCTCCCCCAACTGGGACAGGGCTTCGTCCAGCCGGTCCAGGACGGCGGGGGCATTCTCCGTCAGGATTTCCGCCCACATGGACGGTTCCCCCATGGAAACGCGGGTGGTGTCGCGAAAACCGCCAGCGGACACCAGCCCCAGCAGCTTCACATCCCCCCCGTCCAGGGCGGTGTGGACGCACAAGGCGGACAAGGCATGCGGTATATGGGAAATGCGGGCTACGGAAGAATCATGGTCTGCCGCTTTCATGCGGATGCAGTGGCAGCCCACGCGCTCCCAGAACCGCTGGAGCAGCAGCAGCATGTCTTCATGCACGTGCTCGTCATTGGTCAGAATGCACGTAGCGTCCCGGAAAAGCTCCCCGGAGGCATGCTCCATGCCCTGCTTTTCAGAACCGGCCATGGGATGGGAGCCGATAAACGCCACGCCGGTTTCCGTCAGAGCGGAACCCACGGACTGGTGGACGCAGCCCTTCACGGAACCCACGTCCGTCACCAGCACGCCCGGTTTCAGCAGGGGGAGCATTCCGGAAACGAGGCGGGACATCACGCCCACCGGGGTAGCCAGCACGACCAGGTCCGCGCCTTCCACCACCTCTTCCAACCGGGTGGAGGCGGCATGGGCGGCTCCGGAAGAGCGGGCATATTCCAGCGGCTCCTCCCTCCTGCCCCACAGGCGCACGTGGACATGCGGCAGCTGCTTCCTGACGGCAAGCGCCAGGGAACCGCCCAGAAGGCCGGGGCCGAGAATGGCTACGGAGGAAAAGGAAAGCTGTTTTCTGGAAGCTTCGCTCATGGTTTCACAGGGGGTAGAATACACCAGCGCCCCGGAACATACAGCATGTTCAGGGGCGCGGGCATCATCTTTTTGCGGCGGCCGCATCAGGGCACGCGGAACTTCTTGATCTCGTTCGGGAAGTTGGTGTCCCGCAGCACGGTACCGGAAGGGTAGGGCTTGTTGGTGCCCCGGTTCAGAATCTTGATCTTCTTGGTGCGGTCATACGGGCTGACCACCACCGTGGGGGCCGCCGTGGGCCACGCCACGGGAATGGAGGAGGCAGTGGAGGGCTCCACGGGCCTGGGAGCGGCAATGCCGGAATTGGCAGAGTCACTCACGGGATTGGGAACGACAGGCTTGGGCGCAACGGGCGTCGGAGGCGTGATATTGTTGGTGCCCCCCACCATGTTGCCGATGGTGCCGGAATTGGTCTGGGCCGGATCCGGATTGAAGCCGGAATTCTGCCCCCCTGCCGGGTCCAGAGAATTTTCACGCTGAATCTCATTCAACAGGCTGCCGCCCTGGGCGCCCATGGCGCCGGAGCCGGACGGATAGACATTTTCCGTAGGATAAATGCCGATGGGGCGTTCATTCACGCGTTCCGTTTCACAGGAAGGCAGAAGGATTGCGCCTACGGCCAGCAGCACGCCTATCGTCTGGGAAGTATTCATATGATCTCTCTTCGGGTGATAGCTTTCTGCCAGCATCCTACGGCCCCCTACCTTCATGTCAACCATAAAGCCTGTTTGCCGAACCGCTTCATGACAGTAGCATTTGCAAGCTTTAAAAGTCGGACACTCTTATCCTTCGTTGCCCTGTTTCATTATTTTATTTAGAAAAGCTTCGCCTTGGCGAGCAAATTCTTCATTCCATTTGTCCCCTCTCATCATTTCTTCAAATAGGTAGCAGTCAGGTAACTGATAATATTGAAGCATATCGCCAAAAACCGAACGAATATCACGAGTTAATTCTTTCAAATCTGGTCTCTCTTGTTTGTTCCATACCTGCCATTGCACAAGGGAAGAAGCCAGCTCATTACGGAAAAGAGTCACGAGCCTGGTTCGCTCTGACACATCCTGGGGGGACCTCAAATCCTGAAGATCTTTTAAGGCCAGCTTTAATTGCTTTTCCAGATTTTTTAATTTCTCCACCCCTTCTTCCCTATTTACTTTCTTGCCATATATTTCCTTCGCCACGGCCAGTACATTATTCCACTTCACAAAATAATGTTTAACGATTTGTTCCTGCTCCTTCTCATTCCATTTCCTTCCAGGCCTTATCCCATCCCAGGTGTCCTTTCCTTCCAGGCGCGGAGGAACCCTTTTATATTGGTCCGGGAAGTAAAAACAATTTTTCAACATGCTGGCGCGGTATTCTCCGGACAAAATATCCTCTAAATTATTTGTTATCAATTCTTGATCACCCAAAACAGAAAGAGCTTTTTGATATATTTCCCGAATTCTTGGATCGCGAAAGTAAGATGCCAACTGCCACAATCCCTCGGAATATCCAAATCCTTCGTCATTAGAAGGATTGAAATAACCAAAAGCCACATCTTTTCCAAGTCCCCCCTGCTCGCATTGAGCAAGAATAGAAAATAATGCCGACAACCTTTCTGTAATTGGCAAGGAATAAATACATTCTTTCAACTGAAGCATAGAAGAAGGCTTAGAAGCTATCCGTTCCGCTAAGATTCCTGCTTCAGCTGCATGCGTTTTCAAATATTGCTGTCTCCGTTGCATATGCTCAGGGTCAGAGGAAACGATTTGAAAGTCTTCTAAGACAGAATTAGAAACGTTCAAAGCTATTGCACAATTTCCATTCAAGAGAATAATCGTCAGAATAGATATTGAATAAAATTTTATTGCTTTCATTTCATTGTTTTTATTGGTTTTCTGTAATGATAGTCATTATTGTTACCATTATCTTGCGATATGTGCATGCTTTTATTTACATCCGTACTCCCTGCGCTAATCCAGGTTCCATCATAATCAATAATTCCTGTATGAGATTTAGAGGTAATTACCCGCCCAGGCAACGGATTATTTATCCCATCTTCCCAACTCCATGTCACCTGGTATTCCCTTCCTCCTGTGATATCTTTTGTCATTAACCGTGATATAACATAGGTAGCATCATACAAACGATCGCACGTGGGAGGACAATCGGCACGGCCAAATCCCCGATCCATTAAGCTCATGCGCAAAGTTACGTAAAATGCCATTCCATACACAAACATATTACACTTCGGAGAACCCACATATGATGGGGCTATGGGAGGAAAATTTGAGTCTACTTCAAAATCAAACCAATTGGGAGCCGGTTTTGACCATGCCCAATGTGTTTGCCCCAAATTTGAAGCTGCTATCCGGGCATA
>ENA-OWOV01000515-OWOV01000515.1-gut-metagenome-genome-assembly--contig:-NODE-515-length-12529-cov-6.555895_pt1 | contig 12529 bp, 10 predicted proteins | sample MGYA00248247_ERZ651799 | MGnify/ENA primary metagenome ERZ651799 (study PRJEB26908, sample SAMEA4031712) | gut metagenome | biome: gut; feature: normal infant; material: stool | place: China | collected 2015...
CTCGCCCAGATAAGCCTCGGCATCAGCCTTCAGCTTCTGCAGGATCATAGCGCTGACCTGCTGGGGAGTGTACTCCTTGCCGTTCAGGGTCACCTTGTGGTCGGTGCCCATATAACGCTTGATGGAAGCCACCGTGTTCTCAGGGTTGGTGATGGCCTGGCGCTTTGCCACCTGACCCACCAGACGGTCGCCGGTCTTGGTGAAGCCGACAACAGACGGGGTGGTGCGTGCACCCTCAGAGTTTGCGATAACAACGGGCTCGCCGCCCTCCATAACAGCCACGCAGCTGTTGGTAGTACCAAGGTCGATACCAATGATCTTACTCATAATGAAAGCTCCTCTCAAATTCAGAACGTTTTTTGTTTATATGATGCTCAAATGTTACCAAGCGGATGTTATATTTGAAAACCCTTGCGGGGTCTTGCAAAATCACTCTGCCACAACAACGGTGGCATGGCGGACGATCTTATCGCCCAGCTTGTAGCCCTTCTGGTAAACCGTGATCACGGTGCCGCTCTCCTGCCCATCGGGGGCGGGGATCTGCTGCACGGCATTCATAAAGTTGGGGTCAAAGGGCTTGCCCAGCGCCTCGATCTCCTCTACATGGAGGGTGCTCAGCGCCTTGGCGGCTTTGTCCAGCGTCATGGTCACGCCCTTCTTGTAGTTCTCGTCGGTGGTGGGGGCGTTGGCCGCCATCTCCAGCGTATCCAGAATGGGGATGATCTGGTTCACGGCAAAGGACACGCCGTCGTTGAACTTCTGGTCAGCCTCACGGGTGGAGCGCTTGCGGTAGTTCTCATACTCAGCGGCCATCCGCAGCAGCTGGTCCTTGGCCTGATTGGCATTCTTCTCAGCCGCGTCCAGCTTTGCCTTCACAGCCTCCAGCTCCCGGGCCTTCTTGTTGAAGAAGCCATCCTTTTTCTTGGGGTCTGCCGCTTCAGCGTTCGTCTCGGGAGCCGCTGCCTGCTCAGGTGCAGTTTCCGGGGCGGCCTGCTCGGCGGTGTTGGGCTCCACGGCAGGTTCTTCTGCCTGCGGGGTCTTTTTTGTTTCTTCGCTCATTCCAGGTCCTCCTTATAGATCACAGTCCGCCGGGGTGCGGCTGCCTGCGGGGTATCTTTTCGTTTGCCGCTCATTCCTTCGCCAAGCTGATCGGCAAAGGTGTGGAGCAGCGGCATCAGCTTCTGGAAGGGCATCCGGGTGGGGCCGATGAGGGCCACGGAGCCCCAGAGGCCTCCGCCCACCAGATACCGGTCACTCACGATGCACAGGCCGGGGATCTGAGGTTCCAGATCCTCGCCCAGCAGGATGCTTTCGCTCTGCTCTGCCGGGGGTGCAATGAGGGCAGCGGCCTGCTCTTCGTCGTTCAGCAGGCTCAGGATGCTGCCCACCTTGCCGTCCAGCTGGGGCCAGTCCAGCAGGTACTGCTCACCCCCCAGATACACATGGGGCTGGGTGGAATCCTGCAGGATGGCGGCGGCGGCGCTGATCACCGGCACCAGCTCCGGGCTGATCTGGCTGCACAGCTCTGCAAGGAGCCGGGGCGACAGATCAACAGGAGCCACAAAGGTCAGGTTCCGGTTGAGCAGGGCGGCAAGCGCCGCTGCATTTTCCCGGGAAAGACCGGTGCGGACCCGCGCCACACGGGTGCGGACATAACCGGCAGTGGTCACAGCCAGCACCGCTGCGGCGCTGCGGCCCACCTGCACCACCTCGTAGTGGGCGATGCAAAGATCCTCAGCACAGGGAGTGCTGACAGCGGCAGTGCAGCCGCTGATGGCGGCCAGCGCCTTGGCGGCACCCTGTGCCAGCTTTTCCGGCTCGTGGTCAAGGCTTGCGAACACCGCGTCCACACGGGCGCGGGTCACACGGTCCAGCGGCTGGTCATCGGTGAGAAGATGATCCAGATAATAACGGTAGCCCTTGGCACTGGGGACACGGCCTGCGCTGGTGTGGGGCTGCTCCAGCAGACCCAGCTTGGTCAGCGCGGCCATCTCGTTGCGCAGCGTGGCACTGGAAACTGCCATATCAAAGTAGTTTGCCAGCACACTGCTGCCCACGGGCTCGCCCTCGAGGCCATACAGCGCAACGATCGCCTGCAAGACACGCTGTTTGCGTGCATCCATCGTCATAGCGCCTGCCTCCTTCGTTCGCTTTTTGTTCTTTAGCACTCCTTCTTCCTGAGTGCTAAGACCATTATATCCAATTTTGCGGCGCTGTCAATAGCTTCTCAGAAAAGTTTTGAAAGATTCATAATTCTGTCATAAAGCTGGCCGCGCCCTCTCAGTCAAAGCCTGACGGCTTTGCCAGCTCCCCCGAAGGGGGAGCCAAGGGCTATCCCAGATTCAGCAGCATCTGCCCTCTGTGATGTCTTGCCTCTCCCTTTGGGAGAGGTGGCATTGCGTAAGCAATGACGGAGAGGGTTCGCAACCTAAAAAAGCCGCCACACATCGCTCTGTGCAGCAGCTTCTCTATTATAAGGTATTACTCCTCCATCTGCTTTGCCAGAAATGCCGCCGCCACGTTCACCGCCTTGAGCTGGGCGGCATCGGGCCGGGCAGTGCGGTCCTCCGTAAGCAGGCCCACACTGCCGGTGACATCCCCCGCCGCAATGATGGGCACAGCGCACAGCAGCGCCCGGGGTGAGCCCTCACAGGGCAGCAATGCCTTTTCGGGGCTGCCATCGCTCTGGTAGGGCTTGCGGCTGTCCATCAGCTTTTCCAGCGGCTGGCTCACGCTGCGGTCGGCCAGATCCCGCCTGCCCGCACCGGATGCCGCCAGAATGCGGTCCCGGTCTGAGACAAAGGCCGTCAGGGCAAAGCACTTGCTCAGCACATCCACATACTGGGCCGTCACCCCGCTCAGTTCCCCCATGGGCGAATACTTTTTGAAGATGACCTCGCCGTCCCCTGTTGTGAAGATCTCCAGCGGGTCTCCCCTGCGGATGCGCTGGGTGCGGCGGATCTCCTTGGGGATGACCACCCGCCCCAGCTCGTCGATGCGGCGCACGATGCCGGTTGCTTTCATAAGGTTCCCTTCCTTTCCATGTTCCGGTTTTGCTTCCAGATTTCTGCGAAGTATGGTTATTCTGTGGAAACAGGAAGGGAATTATTCATTCAGCTCCGGCCGGAGCCTTACCTGCGCACATACTGCGTCTTTCTGCCCGCGCCGATCCTCTCCAGAACGCCCTCCTCTGTCAGTTTTTTCAGCGCGCTTTCAATCGAGCTTGTACCAAAGCCCGGGCAGGCCTCTGCGGCCTCCTGTTTTGTAAAGGCTCCCAGCTTTTCCATCGCATAACTGCGCACTCGTTCGTACGCCGTCACGCGCTTCTGTCCCCCGCCAACCAGATCGACCCGCTGCTCAAAATCCTGATAACAGGAGCAGATCACCGCCAGCATATATTTGATAAACGGTGTCGGGTCATTTTCCTCCTCATGCCAGTGCTGATCAGCCTGCGCCAGTGCTGCATAGTACTCATCCTTAGTCTCTGCAATTGCTTTTTCAATGCTGATGTACTGCCCCACAACATATCCATTCTGATACAGCATCAAAAGGGTCAGCAGCCGGCTCATTCTGCCGTTACCATCATTGAAAGGATGGATACAGAGAAAATCCAAGATAAAACAGGGGATCAAAAGCAGGGGATCAACGAGTTCTCTGTGCAGCACATCCTGATAAGTGCAGCAAAGTGCCTCCACAGCACCCGGTGTCTCGTATGGTTCCAGCGGGCGGAACAGCACATGGCGTTCCCCGCTGGGAAGGGTCATATCGATCTCATTGGGTGTAGTCTTAAAATGTCCTCGATAGGTCAAATTCGTATATTTCAGCAGATCACGGTGCAGTTGCAGGATGTACCCCGGCTCTACCGGAATATAGGCATAGTTCTCGTGGATGAGATTTAAAACATTCCGATATCCCAATATCTCCATTTCGTCCCGGTTACGTGGAGTCGTTTTATCTTCAACCAGCTGTTTCAGGCGTGCATTGGTCGTGATGATCCCTTCGATCCGATTGGAGGACTCTGTACTTTGGATCTTTGCGATCTCCACCAGCCGCTCCAATTCAGCGGGCCTTTGTTTCAGATATAGTTCCTGCCGCCCCTTGCATTCATGGATCTTCGCAACATAAGACAAGACCTCATTATCCCAGGAGTATTCTGCAATCTTTTTATAATCAAATGTACGCATGATTCACCCATTCCTTCTCCCAGCCCGTTCTTCCTTCTCCCAATTATACACTCATTTTGGGAGAAAGCACAAGAAACTGGGAGAAAGCTTTTATCGTTCTCGTCACTCGCAGCTCCTGCCGGAGCGCTGCTTATCCTCATACATCCGGTGGTCGGCCAGGATGCGGATGGCACGCACATCGTCACTGTCACTTGGGTAGACCGCACAGCCGCAGCTGGTGCCAACCTGCACCTCTGCATCCTTCAGGCGGTAAGGCTCCCGGATGGCTGCCTTGATCTTTTCCACCCGGCTCTTGCAGAACCCCTCCGTTACGGTTCCGTTGACGATGAGGGCGAACTCATCCCCGCCGATGCGGAACACCGCATCGCTCTCCCGCACGCAGCCCCGCAGGCGGCTGGCCACCTCCTTGAGCAGCTGGTCACCCACATCGTGGCCGTAACGGTCGTTCACAGGCTTGAAACGGTCAAGGTCGAGGTAGAACAGGACAAACGGTGTCCTGTTCAGCTCGTTTTCTTTCAACAATGCGTCAAAATAGCGTTCATTATACAGTCCGGTCAGGCCGTCGGTGTTGGCCAGGTCCTCCATCTGCTGGCGGGCCTCCCCTTCCTGCCGGAGGGCGCGCTCCTTTTCCTCCACGCGCAGGCGGGCATCGATGCGGACACCGTGCACCAGCACGATGCCTGCGCAGAAGAACAGCCCAGCCAGCAGCAGGATGGTGGCGTTCTGGATCTTCCGCATTCCACTGTCCACCACGTCACGGCCGACGATGCCCACAATGGACAGATGCTGAAAGCCCACAGGCTGGTAGACCAGATAATAGCTCTTGCCCTCAAGCCAGTAGGAAAGGCTGCCGCTGCGGCCCTCTGCCACGTCCTGCCGGGCCCGGGTCAGTGTACCCGCATCCACCTGCGCATGCTTCTGCAGGTAGTCGAACAGGTTGTCCATCCAGTCCTCGATCTCGCTCTTGGGCTCCTCCGAGAGCATCACATCGCCATCGGGATGGATGATGTAGCAGTCGCTCTGGCCGCCGTAAGCACTGCCGCCGATCAATTCCTCTATGGTCTTATTCCGATAGCTCACGGCAAGGCTGGTGTAGGTGGTGCCGTCGATCTCCACCGGCGCAATGGGCGCAGAGTATACCACCCGGCGCTCCCCGCTCCGCATGATGTAGCTGGACACCGTAGGCTTGCCGGTGCGGTACATCTCCTCAAAGGCCGTCCAGAGGTGATCCACTTTTTCATGCTTGCCCCGGATGCTCCAATATTCGCAGTTTTCATTGAACAGATACACGCTGCTGTACCGCCAGATCTCCCGCTCGGCCTCATAGCTGCGCAGGCGTCCCTCCGCCAGGCCCTCCTCATTGGCAGCCTGCAGGCTCTTGCCCCACTCGTTCAGCATGTTCCAGTTGCTCCGGCTGAAGATGGTAAACGCCTTATCCACCTGCTCATAGGTCTCCAGCAGGTTGCGGGTGCCTTCGTCATAGAACTGCTGCCGGATGTACAGGACGTACCAGCACAGACCTGTCACCACGACCATCGCCAGCAGCAGCGCAGCTGCCGTCCATCTTTCTTTTTTCTTCCACATATTCAGCTTCTCCTCAGCAGAGTCCCAACTCTCTGCCCTTTTCCGGCCGCATTTCCACAGCCTGCGAAACCACGCAATTCCGTCGAATCAACACTACCAAATTCTGCTTTTTCTGTCAAGGCTTTCGTCAAAGATTATTCGCTGCAAATTTGGGGCATTCTTCTATCCTTTTGCTGCTGTGTATGTTATAATAAAATGTATGGATTTCTGAGGGGGTGCTCTTATGCAGCAGATCGTGATATTGGGCGGCGGTGCAGCGGGCCTTGCCGCCGCATTGGCCGCCGCCCAGTCTGCCCCGGCAGGGGCAGTGCGGGTGACGGTGCTGGACCGCAACCCCAGGTGCGGCAAAAAGCTGTTGGCCACCGGCAACGGCCGCTGCAATTTGGGCAACACCGGCATTGCACCGGAGCAGTATTTCACCGCTGACCCCGCCGCCCTGCGGCCCCTGCTGGCCGCGGTGGATGCCGCCGCACCGCTGGAATGGTTCGCGGCGCTGGGCCTGTACACCCGCACCGATGAGGCCGGGCGGGTGTACCCCTACTCCAACCAGGCCGCAGACGTGCTGGCCCTGCTGGAAGGCCACCTTGCCCGGCTGGGCGTGGAGGTGCGTACCGGCTGCACTGTGCAGACCCTGAGCCAGAACCGCAGCGGCTACACCATCCTGTGCGAGGATGCCGAGGGTCAGGACCAGACCCTGCGGGCCGATGCCGTCATCTGCGCCATGGGCGGCAATGCCGGGCCGCAGTTCGGCACCGACGGCTTCGGCACCCGATTCGCCGCCCAGTGCGGCGGAAAGCTGGAGCCGCTGTACCCCTGCCTGACCGCCCTGCAGACAGCAAAGCCCAACCGATCTCTGGCCGGCATCCGGGCCAAGGCCGCTGCCACCCTGCTGGACCTCGACCGCCACTGCACCGTGGCTGTGGAAAACGGCGAGGTGCAGTTCACGGACTATGGGCTTTCGGGCATCTGCATCATGCAGCTGTCCGGCCATCTGGCCCCGGGGCGGGGGCCAAAGCGCCCGGCCGTTGAGCTGGACCTCTTCCCCATGCTGGACGAGACTGCCCTGACCGCCCTGTTTGCGGCCCGGGTGCCCCTGCTGCCGGGCAAGGCACCTGCGGATTTCTGGACAGGTCTGCTCAATCCCAAGCTGGGCCGCGCCCTGTGGGCAGCGGCAAAGCTGCCTGAAAAACCGGTGGACACCCTGCCGGATGCCGCCTGGCAGGTGTTGGCCAACGCGGCCAAGCACTGGCTGTTCGAGGGCCTGACCCCCTGCGGCTGGAAGCAGGCCCAGACCACCGGCGGCGGCCTGAGCCTGACCGAAGTGACCCCCAGCTTCCAGTTCAAGGGCTGCCCCGGCCTTTACTTTGTGGGCGAAACGCTGGACTGCGCCGGCAGCTGCGGCGGCTTCAACCTGCACTGGGCCTTTGGCAGCGGCATCGCCGCCGGGCGGGATGCAGTGCGGAGCCTGAAGCGGCCTGCCCCGAAGCCGAATAAAAAGAAGCGATAAAGAATGACCCTCTCCCTCCCGCATCTGACAGACTGCAGGGACGGAGAGGGTCATTTTCGTTTCAGATACGCTTGTGTCTCCCGGACCACCACTCCCGAAAGCCCCACCACGCCCACAAGATTGGGCAGCATCATCAGGCCGTTGAAGGTATCGGAGAGCGCCCAGGCCAGATCCAGCTTCATCACAGCACCCACCAGCACCATGGCCGCAAACACCAGTTTATATCCTGCGGCGGCACGCTCCCCCAGCAGATACACCACTGCCCGGGTGCCGTAATGGCTCCACCCCAGCGTAGTGGAATAGGCAAACAACAGGACCGACACCGCGATGAACTGCGGCCCGAACGCCCCGAACACCGTGGAAAAGGCCTGCCCCACCAGTGCGGAGCCCTCCACGCCGGTCAGGGCCGCACCGGTGTCCAGATCCACAAGGCCGCTGGTGAGTACCACAAGGGCCGTGAGGGTGCAGACCACCATGGTATCTGCAAACACCTCGAACATACCCCACATTCCCTGCTGGACAGGCTCCTCCACGTTGGCCGCGCAGTGCACCAGCACCGACGCGCCCAGTCCTGCTTCGTTGGAAAAGGCTCCCCGCTTGAATCCCCAGCTGATGGCCCGGGCCATGCCGTAACCCAGCACCCCGCCCCCGGCGGCCTGCAAGCCAAACGCCCCCCGGAAGATGGCCGCGAATGCCGCCGGGACAGCCGCCCAATGGACACAGACCACGGTCAGCGCCCCGAACAGGTAGAACAGGGCCATGAGCGGGACGATGGCCTCCGTGACTGCGGCCACCCGCTTCAGCCCGCCCAGTATGACCCGCCCGGTGAGCAGGGCCAGCACGATGCCCGTTGCCACCGGCGGCACCCGGAACACCGCCTGCAGATTGCCCGCAATGGAGTTGATCTGGCTCATGTTCCCCATGCCGAAGCTGGCCAGCACGCAAAAGCAGGCAAACAGCACTGCCAGCGCCCGGCCAAAGCCGCCGCCCAGCCCCTCGGCCAGATAGTACATGGGCCCGCCGCACCATCTTCCGGCGGCATCCCGGCGGCGGTAGCAGATGCCCAGCACGTTCTCGGCATAGCTGGTCATCATCCCCAGCAGGGCCATGACCCACATCCAGAACACAGCCCCCGGCCCGCCTGCCAGAATGGCCGCCGCCACGCCCACGATGTTGCCGGTGCCGATGGTCGCCGCCAGCGCTGTGCAAAGGCTCTGAAACTGGCTGATGGCTTCATCGTCCGTGTGGGCGGTCACATTCCGGTCCAGGAAGATGGCCCCGATGGTGTGCCGCATCCAGTACCCGAAATACCGCAGCTGGAAAAAACCGGTGCGCACCGTCAGCAGGCAGCCGGTGCCAAACAGCAGCACCAGCCCCACCGGCCCCCATACCACACCGCTGACCACCGCATTCACCCGCACCAGGCTCTCCCACATACACAAACGCCCCCCGTGCTCTACTGTATGGCACAGGAGGCGTTTTCATGCCCGGGCAGCGGTTTCTGTATAAAAAAGCGCATCCCGGCCCACCCTGTTCCAAAACGGAACGGAGGAACACGGGATGCACAAGAACGGTTGGAGGCCCTTCTGGGCGGCTTTGGGGGCGGCACTTCTGGTGCTGCTGCCGCTGGTGGGCGGCACAGTCCTGCTCACCCGGCAGATGGTGCGCACCCGCATCCAGACCGCCCAGCCCCAGAGCGGGGTGCCCATCCAGCTGCCCCGGGCCGAGCACCGGATGACTCTGCTTCTCTGCACCGCCGGGGAGCAGCCGGGCTTTTTGCTGGTCTACCTGAACGCCGCCCAGAACAGTCTGAACCTGCTGGCCGTGCCGGGGGAGCTGACGGTTCCCTTCAACGAAGAGACTGCCAGCCTTGCCCACTGCTACGGAGCGGCGGGGCCCGCCCGGTGCCGTCAGGCGCTTCTGGAGGTGCTGGGCCTGCCGGAGGATATGCTTTATCTGGCGCTGTCCCCCGCCGTGCTGGAAAAGACCGCTTCCCGTTACGGGCCGGTACGGGTGGGGTTTTCGGGGGCACTGACTGCCGATGAGCTGGCCGAAACCGGGCTTTCCGCCGCCGTGCAGAGCATTTCGGCCAAGGAGGCCCACGCTCTGCTCTCCGGCTGGGATGCGGACGGCATCCTGCCGCCTGCCCGCCGGGCCGCTGCCCGGGCGGCAGTGTGGGAAGCCTTTTTCCGGCAGGACCTCGCCCTGCTGCCCGCCACCCTGCCGGATGCCCTGCGGGCCAGCAGCACGGCCCTGCTCACCGACTTTTCGGCGCAGGATTACGCCCTGCTGGGCACGGTCCTGGAGTTTCTGGCCAACAACAGCGCCCTCCCCCACGCCGAGGCCCTGCCCGGGGCGTGGGATGCAAAGGCGGGCACTTACACGGTCACAGACGCTTCCCGGGCGGCGGTGCAGACCTTCCTCAGCGTTTCGCCCGCCTCGGGGAATGATGCCTCACTCAGGGAGCCATAGCCCAGCACAAACGTACCGGAAAAATCCTGTTCCCCGCCGGTCAGGTCATAATCGCTCAGCAGGCTCAGGGCCACGCCCTGCGCCTTTGCGGCGGCGCGAAGGGCGGCATCCGGCGGGGCATTTTTCAGCCTTGCCAACAGATGCAGGCCGGTGTGCAGGCCGGTCAGGGTCAGCTCGTCCGGCGCAAAGGCGGCGCGCAGAGAGGCAGCCAGAGCATCCCGCCGGGCCTTGTAGGCCACGCGCTCCCGGGCAAGATGCCGGGTAAAGTAGCCCTCGCGGATGAAGCGGGCCAGGGTCTGCTGCTCAAACCGGCTGACGGTGCAGGAATAGATCCGGTACTTTGCCCGCCAGGCGGGCAGCAGCTGCCGGGGCAGCACCATGTAAGCGATGCGGATGCCGGGGGCCAGACTGCGGGAGCAGGTGGAGAGGTAGACCACCGGGCCGTCGGCCCCGGCCATGCCCTGCAGGCTGGGCAGGGGGCGGGTATCAAAGCGGAACTCCGAATCGTAATCGTCCTCTATGATATACCGCTGGCCCGGGCAGCGGGAGGCCCAGTGGAGCAGCTCCGTGCGGCGGCCCGCCGGCATGGTCACGCCCGTGGGGAACTGGTGGCTGGGCGTGACATAGCACACCGCCGCGCCCGAGCCGGACAATGCCTCAACAGAAAGGCCGTCCGCATCCACAGGCAGGCAGCAGCACGCCACGCCGTTGTTTTCCAGCACCTGCTTCGCGCGCTGGTAGCCGGGGTTTTCCACCGCCGTTTTGCCGGGCAGGAGCGGGGTCAGCAGGCTCAGCAGATACTCCATACCGGCACCCACCACCACCTGCTCGGCGGTGCACCGCACGCCCCGGTATTCCTCCAGATAGTCCGCCAGCGCCTGCCGCAGCTCCACGTCCCCCTGTGCATCGCCATGGGCCAGCAGCTGGGGCGAGGAATAGAGCAGTTCCTTCTGCAGCCGGGCCCAGGTGCGGAACGGGAACAGCCCCGGGTCCACGCCCCGGGTGGACAGATCGAACCGGACGGGCGGCTCGGCTGCTTCCGGCGGAGCGGCAGATACTGGGGGCGGTACTTCCTCGGGCCGGGTGGGCAGGGCAAGATATTCCTGTACATAAAAGCCGCTGCGCTCCCGCGGCTCCATATAGCCCTCGGTCGCCAGGATCTGATATGCCGCGTCCACCGTGTTGACAGAAACCGACAGCTCTGCCGCCAGCCGCCGCTTGCCGGGCATCCGGGTGCCCGCCGGAATGGCCCCGCTGCGCATCTCGGCGGCAAGGCTCTCATAGAGCTGCTCGTACAGCGGCACCCCGCTGGCGGCATCCAGTGCAGTTGTCAGATGAAACATAAGACCTCTCCCCTTTTTGGGTGCTTTGCCAAACTGACCCCATAAAAAAACTTTATTCTGGGTATTTTCATGGTGCCAGTTTCGCGTATAATAGGAGCATACCAACCACACACCCAAATGTCAAGTAGTTTTATGGGTAAGTGGCTTTGAAACGGGCGAACGTTCCTGCGGAGCAGGATGAAGAGGGTTCGCCCCGAAAAAAATCGGAGGGGAAAAATCATGTCTACAACTGCAATGTGGCTGCTGCTGGCTGTGGTGATCGTCGTCATCCTGTTCGGCAGTGTGCTGTACAAGCGCACCTTTACCACCAAGGAGCTGGCCCTGACCGGCGTTATGGCCGCGCTGAGCCTGGTGGCATACCTGTTCTTCCGTGTGCCGTTCTACGGCGGCTCCTCGTTCCATCTGGGCAACACCTTCACCGCCCTGACCGCCCTGCTGCTGGACGGCGTTTCCGGCGGCCTGGCCGGTGCGATCGGTCTGGCTCTGGCCGATATCCTGGCCGGTGACCCGGGCTATGCCGTGACCACCTTTGTGCTGAAGTTCATCATCGGCATCACCTGCGGTGCCGTGGCCCACAAGGTGTTCAAGCTGCGCGATCTTGACCGCCACAGCAAGGGCTACCTGCTCAAGGTCATCGTGGCAGGCGGCTCCGGCCTGCTGCTGAACGTCATCACCGACCCGTTCCTGGGCTATTTCCGCAACATTTACATCTTTGGCCAGGAGTACACCGTGGCACAGGCCCTGTCCAAGATCGCCGGTGGTGTCACCTTTGTCAACAGCGTAGCCTCCACCATCTGCGTGGTCATTCTGTATCTGGCCCTGCGCCCGGCTCTGGAGCGCGCCGGTCTGCTGCCCAAGGGCGAAAAAAAGTAAACCTCTCATCTCTTTCTGACGCATAGATGGAAAGCCCCCGGCCTGTATCCTCAACATGATATGCTGCCCCTAGAGTAGACAGAGTAAAAAGAAAACTCTGCGTACTCTGGGGGTATTTTCATGGTAAGCAAGAACAATCACGATACAGCGGAAGTAAAATATCAAAAAATGTCCCGTGTTGGACGCTGCAAGCTCACGTCCGTGCCATGAATCGAGCGTCCTAACGCCGATTTGCACAAAAAATTCGCCGTTTCCTTGTGGAAACGGCGAACAAAAATCTTATATTATTTTTTCTGTCTACTTGACGGGGCACTTCACGGGCAGGCGATGTGGGACAGAAGTGCAGAAGATCAGCCCTCGATGAGCTCGACGGTCTTCATCTTGACGGGGGTAGTGGGCTTATCGTTCCAGTCGGTGCGGACGGAAGCGATCTTGTCCACAACATCCATACCGGCAACGACCTTGCCGAAAGCGGCATACTGGCCGTCCAGATGGGGAGCGTCCTTGTGCATGATGAAGAACTGGCTGCCGGCACTGTTGGGGTTCATGCTGCGGGCCATGCTGAT
>ENA-OWOV01000527-OWOV01000527.1-gut-metagenome-genome-assembly--contig:-NODE-527-length-12379-cov-3.985856_pt1 | contig 12379 bp, 10 predicted proteins | sample MGYA00248247_ERZ651799 | MGnify/ENA primary metagenome ERZ651799 (study PRJEB26908, sample SAMEA4031712) | gut metagenome | biome: gut; feature: normal infant; material: stool | place: China | collected 2015...
TGCCTCCGTGCTTTTGGCTGGAAAAAGAAATCCTTGTCTTGCAAAAAGACAAGGAGGATTTTTTACTGTTCAGCAGGGTTTTATTCCTCGCCGTTTTCCGGATCGGCCGGAGGGGCTTTGGGAAGGTTTTTATCAATGTCTTCCAGGAGGTTGACCAGGTCAACGCCGCGCTGGGCGGAGTCGTCCAGCCGGAACGACAGGCGCGGCGTGTTGCGCAGCACCACGCGCTTGGCTACGGCGGACTGGATGAGGCCATGCCTGGAGTTCAGTTTTTCCAGCACCTGGGCGGGGGACATTTTTCCTACGACGCCTACCCATACTTTTCCTTCTTTCAAGTCGTCCGTCACTTCCACTTCAATAACGGTGACAATCGTTCCGGGGAATTCAAAGTCCCGCTGGATGGTGGTGCCTATTTCACGGCGGAGGAGTTCATTTACCTTGTCAGTGCGTCTGCTCATATGAAGGGATAGAGTGATGGATGGACCGATTGGTTCAATCGGAGAAGGAAGAATGGGGGAGAAAGGACAGGGATGGAGCTTCTTTGAACGCCCGGAGGGGCGTGAAAGGGGCGTCCATCCCTGTTATATGATTCCTGCTTGGGGTTACAGCGTTTGCTGGATTTTTTCCAGCGTGTAGCATTCGATGATGTCGCCTGCTTCGTATTCGTTGAAGTCGCCCAGACGGATGCCGCATTCCAGGCCGGCCTTGACTTCTTCCACTTCATCCTGGAAGCGGCGCAGGGTGGACATTTTACCGTCAAAGACGGGAGTCTTGTCGCGGATGACGCGCGCTTCACAGCTGCGGAGGATTTTTCCGTCCTCCACCATGCAGCCCGCCGCGCGGCCCTTGTTGAGTTTGAAGACCTGGAGCACTTTGGCGTGGCCGATGATGGTTTCACGCGTTTCCGGTTCCAGAAGACCCAGCATGGCATCCCTCACCTGGTCGATGAGTTCGTAAACGATGGAGTAAAGCTTCACCTGCACGCCTTCCCGCTTGAGCAGTTTCACGGCGTTGGCTTCCACCTTGACGTTGAAGCCCAGGATGACGGCGTCCGAGGAGGAGGCCAGCAGCACGTCCGATTCCGAGATGGGGCCGGCGGAGGCGTTCAGGAAGACGCATTCCACCTTGTCCGACTGGATGTCCATAATGGCCTTCTTGATGGCTTCCACGGAGCCCTGCACGTCCCCCTTGAGAAGGATCTTGAGCTGGGCTTTCTGGGTGCCGTCGCCCATCATGGCGAGCAGTTCTTCCATGCGGGCCTTGCGGGGCTGGGCCAGGCGCTGCTTGCGCAGTTCCTCCTGGCGTTCTTCGCCCAGCTTCTTGGCGGCGCGTTCGTTTTCCATTTCCACCAGTTCGTCGCCCACGTTCGGGGTTTCGGAAAAGCCGGTAATTTCCACGGGCATGCCGGGCCCCACCTTTTTGACGCGTTCGCCGTGGTCGTTGACCAGGGCGCGCACCTTGCCGGCGTACGGGCCGCAGATGAAGGGCATGCCTACGCGGATGGTGCCGCTTTCCACGATGGCCGTGGCGGAGCTGCCCGTGCCGGGTTCCACGCGGGCCTCAATGATGGAGGCGCGGCAGTTGGCCTTGGGATTGGCCTGGAGTTCGAGCACTTCCGACTGAAGGACGAGAAGGCCGAGAAGGTCGTCGATGCCGTCGCCGGTCAGGGCGGAAACTTCCACGCATTCCACGTTGCCGCCGAAGTCCGTGGGAACCAGCCCTTCCTCCATCAGGCCGCTCTTGGTCTTGACGGGGTCTGCGGCCGGAAGGTCGCATTTGTTGATGGCCACGATGATGGTTTTGCCGGCTGCCTTGGAGTGGGCGATGGCTTCCCTCGTCTGGGGCATGATGCCATCATTGGCGGCCACTACCAGTACCACGATGTCCGTCACGTCCGCGCCGCGGGCGCGCATTTCCGTGAAGATGGCGTGTCCCGGGGTATCCAGGAAGGTGAGGGTGCTGCCGTTGTATTCCACCGTATAGGCGCCGATGTGCTGGGTGATGCCCCCGGCTTCCCCCTTGGCTACGCGCGCCTTGCGGATGTAGTCCAGCAGGGAGGTTTTGCCGTGGTCCACATGGCCCATGACGGTGATGATGGGCGTGCGCAGGATGAGGGTGGCCTTGGGTTCTTCCACCACCGGCACGGGTTCCGGTTCCTTGACCGGTTCCTGCTGGGCCTTGACGCCGCCGCCCTTTTCCCGTTTTTCACGGGCGAAGGTGTAGCCGTGCAGGTCGCAGATGGCGCTGACGGCGTCCGCGTCCAGCGGCGTATTCGGGTTGGCGAAGATGCCCATGCCCATCAGGTCCTTGATGATCTGGAAGGGCTTGGCTTGCAGCATGCCTGCCAGCTCGGAGACGGAGACGGGCGGCTTGAGGTTGATGATTTTATCGTCTGCAGAGTCCGTTTCCTGGGAGGCAGGCGCGGCAGATTCTGCGGCGGGTGCGGCCTGGGCAGGGGCGGTAGCCGGCTCGGAGGGAGCGGAGACGGGCGCTTTTTTCTTGGGGCCGGAAAGCAAGTCGAGAGCTTCTTTCTTGACCGGGGCAGGACGGGATGGCGCCGGTGCGGGTTCCGGCTGGGGTGCGCGTTTCTTTTTGGGAGATCCGCCGATCAGATCCAACACTTCCTTTTTGGGTTCGTTCTCTTCTTGGTTATTAGGCATCTTAATTTAAGTTTGGTAGATATTGAGCGCCGCGCTCAACGGTTATTGGGAGATGAGGTCCCGGGCCTTGTCCAGAATCTGGGCGGCTTCCTCTGCGGGAATGCCCATGCTTTCCGCGATGTCGGAAGCTTCAAATCCGGTGAGGGCCACCAGGTCCGTCCCCCCCATGGTCACCAGGCCCATGGCGGTTTCTTCCGGGATTTCCAGTTGTTCGCTGAGGGTCTTTGCGGCGGCCTGGCATTGGCGCATCACTTCCTCGGCCGCGGCCTGGTTCTGGCGTTTTTCCGCTTCCTGGACGTCAAAGACGCGCACCTGGACGTCCCAGCCCATCAGGCGGGAGGTGAGGCGGGCGTTCTGGCCCCTGCGGCCGATGGCCTTGGAGAGGTCCTTGTCGTCCTGGACGATGACGAAGATTTTTTTGGCTTCCTCGTCCACGGTGATTTCCCGCGGTTCCACGGGGCTGAGGGCCTCCCGGACGAAGATGACGGGGTCCTCCGTCCATTCCAGGATGTCCACTTTTTCGTTGTTGAGCTCCCGGACGATGTTTTTGACGCGGGCTCCGCGCATGCCTACGCATGCGCCCACCGGGTCCACCTTGTCGTCATGGCTGATGACGGCCACCTTGGTGCGGTAGCCCGCTTCACGGGCGATGCCGTGGATTTCCACGGTCTGGTCGCCTATTTCCACCACTTCCGATTCAAAGAGGCGGCGCACCAGGTTCGGATGGCTGCGGGAGAGGATGACTTCCGGTCCGCGGGCTTCCGTGCGCACTTCCACCACGTAGAAGCGCATGCGGTCGCCGACGCTGTAGTCTTCATTCGGCACGCGTTCGCGGGAGGTCATGACGCCCTCGAATTTGCCGAGGTCCACAAAGATGTCCCCCTTTTCAAAGCGGCGGATGGTGCCCGTCACCAGATCGCCGGCGCGGTCCTTGAACTCGTCGTAAAGCATTTCCTTTTCCGCATCCAGCAGCTTCTGGAGCATGGTCTGGCGGGCGGTCTGCACCGCGATGCGGCCAAAGCCCTTCGGCGTGATGTTGGTGGGCAGCAGGTCGTGCAGGACGGCGTTCCGGTCCAGCTTGACGGCCAGGGAGAGGGGGATTTGGTTGAACTTGTCGGAGTATTCTTCATCCGGCACCACTTCCAGATCCGCAAAGATGCGCACCTTCCCCTTGTCCACGTTGATTTCAGCCCTCAGGTAGTTGATGCTGCCGGAGCCGGGAACCATCTTGCGGTAGGCGGAGAGAAAAGCGGATTCCAGAGCGAGAAGAATTTTTTCACGGGAGAGCCCTTTTTCCCTCTCGTAGTAGTCAATTAAAGCTTTGATATCGTTTGTCATGAGTGTGGAGGAGTGTGATGGATAGACAAAAAAGAGCGGGTCGACAGACCCACTCTCGAGTGTCTCTCGGGGTGTTTGCCTATCTAAGTAAGCATGAGGGGGCGGTCCTGGCAAGAAAAAACGCTTGTTCTATGCGGCATGCAAAAGACTGGGGATGATTCCGGAAGAAGGGTTTTCAGCGGTCCCCCGGAAGGGTGCGGGGCGGGGGTGTTTGAGGGCTTGACGGAGCCGGCAAAAACGGGAAGTATGCGTGCATGAAACTCGTCTCATGGAATGTGAACGGATTGCGGGCGATCCTCGGCAAGGGAATGGGGGATGCCGTGGAGGCGCTGGATCCGGACGTCCTCTGCCTTCAGGAGATCAAGGCGCGTCCTGAACAGGTGAATGACCTGTGGATTTCCTCCTGGCCGCACCAGCTCTGGAATCCGGCGGAGAAGGCCGGTTATTCCGGCGTGCTGATCCTCAGCCGTGTGCAGCCCCTTTCCACGTCCACCGGAATCGGCTGGCCGGAGCATGACCGGGAGGGGCGCGTGTGCACGATGGAGTTTGAACAGTTTTACCTGGTCAACTGCTATACCCCCAATTCCCAGAACGAGCTGGTGCGCCTCCCGTACCGGGAACAGTGGGATGCTGCGTTCCGCAAGTATGTGGCGGCCTTGGCGGAAACCAAGCCGGTCGTCTTCTGCGGGGATTTGAATGTAGCCCATGAGGAGATCGACATCGCCCGCCCCAGGGAGAACCGTTTTTCCGCCGGGTTCAGCGACCAGGAGCGCGCCGGGTTCACGCTGCTGCTTGAGGCCGGGTTCACGGATACCTTCCGCGCCCTGCATCCGGAGGAACCGGGCTGGTACAGCTGGTGCTCCTACCGCGCCGGCGCCCGCGCCCGGAACGTCGGATGGCGCATTGACTACTTCTGCGTTTCCAATCCGCTGGCTCCCAGGGTGAAGGGGGCCGCCATCCATCCGGACGTGACGGGGTCCGACCATTGCCCCGTCAGCCTGGAAATTGACTGCTGAACGCGGTCTTCCATACGGTTTTCAACTGCAAAAAATTCATGATGATGGAACAAGAATTGCCTCTGCTGGTGGTTGCCACGCGCAACGCCCACAAGACCGGGGAAATCCGCGCCATGCTGGCCGGAGAATGGGAAGTGAAGGACCTTGCCGACTACCCCCAGGCTCCGCCCGTGGATGAAACGGGAGTCACGTTTACGGAGAACGCCACGCTCAAGGCTCTTTCCGCTTCCAGGTGCATTCCCGGCGTCCTGCTGGCGGATGATTCCGGGCTGGAGGTGGATGTGCTGGGCGGCCGTCCCGGCGTCTGGTCCTCCTCCTTCGGCGGGGAGGAAGGGAACCACGCGCGGAACAACCTCCGCATGATGGAGGAACTGCGGCGCGCCGGAGTCAAGCCGGGGGACAAGCCCTCCGCACGGTTCCGCTGCGTGATGGTGCTTGCCAGGAATGGCAGCGTGCTGGCGGAGTTTTCCGGTTCCGTGGAAGGCCACATGCTGACGGAACCGGCCGGGGAAGGGGGGTTCGGCTATGATCCGCTGTTTGTCCCGGAAGGCCATGAACTGAGTTTTGCCCAGCTTCCCATGGAGGTGAAGAATTCCATGTCGCACCGCGCCCGGGCTCTGGCGCAGGTGGTGGAATGGATGAAGGAATGCCGGGACTGATGGTTTTTCCGGGCATTTGATGGTGAACTGGCCTTGTTCCCGTATTTTTACGGGGAAGGTCAGTCCAGCCTGAACGCGCAGATCTGGAAGGGGGCCGGAGTTCCGGTATTCAGGAGCTGGTATTTGCCGGTGCGCCAGGAATGGTGCGGCAGGCGGGAAAGGAAGTCCTCCACGGCTTCCGCTTCCGCATCCCCGCCTTCGTGGCCGGAATAGCACATGACGCTGAGAAGGCCGTTCGGGGCGATGAGGGCGGCGGCCTGTTCCAGCGCCGCCAGGGTGCAGCCCGTTCTGGTGACCGTTTTTTTATCCCCGCCCGGCAGGTAGCCCAGGTTGAAGACGACGGCCTTCACGGGACCGGTGACCAGTTCCGCCAGGCGGTCATGGCTGGCCAGATGGAGGTGGACGGCGGAGGTGAGCAGCCCTTCTTTCTCCAGACGCTCCCTGGTGGCGCGAATGGCTTCCTCCTGCACGTCAAAGGCGTGCACCTGGCCGGAAGGGCCGGCCAGACGGGCCAGGAAAACCGTGTCGTGTCCGTTGCCTGCCGTGGCGTCCACGACCGTATCCCCGGGCAGGACGACGCGGCTGATCCAGTCATGCGTGCAGGTCATGGGACGGCTGAGCAGGGAACATTTCATGACCGGGTTTTATAGGAGCCGCCCCTGTATGACAATTCGTTTGTAAAAATTCCCGTGCAGGAATGATGACAGGTTGTTTTTCAGCAAGGCGTATGTTAGGAAGAGGCATAAAACCTTGTACATGCCTTTGCATGCGGGGATAAACCACTGACTTTGCAACGAAGATGACTGACAGACGCACTTTTCTAAAAGGGACTGCCGCCGTAGGGGCGCTGGCAGCCATATCGGACATGGATTCCCTGTTCGCTCAGGAGGCCGGAGCTTCGGCAGCTTCCGGCATTCCGGACCTGGTGGCCGTCCGCAACGGAACCCGTGCGGAAATGGTCAGGAAGGCCGTGGATACGCTGGGAGGCATGAAGGCATTCGTCAAGCCGGGCCAGACCGTCGTGATCAAGCCCAACATCGGCTGGAACAAGGCTCCGGAATTCGGCTCCAACACCCATCCTGAAACCGTCGCCACGCTGGTGGAGCTGTGCAAGCAGGCGGGGGCGAAGGAAGTCAGGGTATTCGACCACTGCTGCCACAACGGCGCCTATGAAGGCAGCGGCGTGAAAGAGGCCGTGGAAAAAGCCGGGGGCGTGATGGTGGACGGCGGCAATGAAGGGCAGTACGTGCAGACGGAAAACCCGAAGGCCAAAAAATTCACCTCCGCCAAGGTGCACAAGGCCGTGCTGGAAGCGGACGTTTATATCACCTGCCCCCCGCTCAAGCACCACAGCGGTTCCGAGATGACCGCCTGCATGAAGAACGTGATGGGCACCGTCTGGGACCGTGGAGCCATGCATAAGAACGACCTGCACCAGTGCATCGCGGACGCCGTGTATTTCCGCAAGCCGGACCTGTGCGTGCTGGACGCCTACATGCCCATGGTGCGCAACGGCCCCGTGGGGAAGGACACGAATGACTTGGTGGAGCGCAAAACCCTTCTGGCTTCCCGTGACATCGTAGCCATTGACGCCGCAGGCGCGGCCCTGCTGAACAAGGCCGGAAAGATCCGCCACGTGCAGCTTGGGGAAGAAATGGGGCTGGGCACCGCCGACCTTTCCAAGCTCAATATCCGCCGCATCAGCATGGCCTGACGCGGCGCCCCCTCCTGCGGATGACGCGAAGGGGGCCAACTTTCCGACACCGGCGGGTTTAAAATAACTATGTCAGTCATCAAAGCCTTTTTCGTCAGTCCGCTGAAGTGGCTCCGCGTGACGGTGGCCGTCATCTTCTTCCTCGGGATTGCGTACGCTTTCCTGCACCATATCCCCGCATGGAACGTGCCGAACATGACGGGCGGCGGAGAGGGCATGGAAGACTCCTTTTCCCTGGCGCAGTGGCAATTCATTCCATCCGTGCTCGGGGCTCTGGGCGGGGTGGCCGTTTCCGCCGTGATTCTGGCGGTTCTGCTGCTGCTTACGCTGCTGTTCGGGAGGGTGTACTGCTCCTTCCTCTGTCCGCTGGGGATTCTCCAGGACATCGTTTTCAGAATCCGCCGCTGGATTGCGCCGAAGCGCTTCTTGAAGTTTGCGCGCCCCGTGCCGTGGGTGCGGTATGTGGTTCTGGTTTTGCTGGCCGCCTGTTGCGTGACGGGACTGGCCGGACTCTCCCTGATCTGGCTGGACCCGTACAGCATTTTCGGGCGCATTATGTATGTGCTGGCGTGGCCTGCCGCCATCTGGAGCAATAACCTGCTGGCGGCTGACAGTTCTTCCGCGGACCTGGTCCGGATGAATTATTTTCCCGTGGCTCTCCCGGCTCTGCTGGCTTCTGCCGGCATGCTCGGCCTGGTGGTCGCCATGAGCGCCTGGAAAGGGCGGTTGTACTGCAATACGGTATGCCCCGTCGGTACTCTGCTGGGGCTGCTTTCCCGCGTTTCCCTCTTCCGGCTGGGCTTTGATCCCGCCTCCTGCAAGAAATGCGGCAAATGCGTCAAATCATGCAAGGCCCAGTGCCTGAACCTCAAGGAATACAAAATAGACTCCTCCCGCTGCGTAGCATGCTATGACTGCGTGCGTTCGTGCAGCGAGGGGGGGATACGCTACCGCTGGTTTGCCAAAACCCGCCGCCTGATTCCCGCCAGGAAGAAAAAAACCGCTCCGGCGCCCACCCCCGCTTCTTCTGCCGCGGTTCCCTTCATTGCCGGGAGCTCCCGCCGCCAGTTCCTGGGGGCTACGGCGGCCGGCCTGGCTACGGCGGCTCTTTCCGGATGCCGGGGCGACGCCGCCCAGAGGCTGGACCCCACCCAGTGCGTTCTTCCTCCCGGAGCCGGTTCCCTGGAACGTTTTCTGGATGTTTGCACCGGCTGCCAGATGTGCATTGCCAACTGCCCTACCCATGTGCTCCAGCCCGCCTATTTGCAGCTTGGGCTGAAAGGGTTCATGAAGCCCCGGATGGATTTTTCCACCAAGTATTGTCTGTACGACTGCCACCGCTGCGCGGAAGTCTGCCCCACAGGAGCCATTCGCAGGCTGCCCATTACTGCGGAGAGGGATACCGCGGAAATTACGAAGGATACCACGCGCATCGCCGTAGCCCGGTTTTACGTCTGCCGCTGCCTGGTTGCCCGGGAGGACATGGACTGCGGCGCCTGTACGGAGCATTGCCCCACCAAGGCCCTTTATACGGTGCCCTACATCGGGCGGGACGGCCAGGAACACCGCCTGCCCAGGCTGGACCCCTCCCTGTGCATCGGCTGCGGCGCGTGCGAACATGCCTGCCCCGTCACCACGGAACGGCCTGAGGAACGCGCGCGCCTGAATACCTGCAACCTGTGTGAGGAAAAGTGCGAGTTCAAAAAGCGCCGGGAAATGCCGCCCCGCGCGCTCGTCGTCCGCGCCGTGAATCCCCAGCAGAAAGCCGTGAAGAAGTTTGAGGAAAAGGCCGTGGACCCGGTGGGCGATGCGGACTTCCCGTTCTGAATAGGGTCCGTGAAGGCCGGGATGCCTGTTTTGTCCACGCCATGGGCGGCCCCATTCCCCTGTGTTGCCTGATGCCCGCGCTGCCGGGAACAAGGGCCTCCGGGCCCTTGAAAAACCCTTTCATCATGAAAAACTCCGACCATTCTTTTACTTGCATGTGCAGGTAAATCATTTATGGCGCAAATTGCGGTAAAAAAGTTAAGTCTATGTGGGAATGGATGGAAAGTGAAATTCTTGAATTCGTGATGGACAGGGTGGCGGATGCCTTCAGCCTATCGCCCCTCTATCCGGAGGAATGGAGCCTGATGCGGTTCATCAATGCTTTTCTATTGGTGTGCGCCGTGGCGTTTCTGCTGGCTGCGGGGGTGCTGGGATGGTCTCCCTTCCTGATTGCGGCGGCTCTTCTGCTGATAGGCTCCATCACCCGGCTGGCGGTGTGGAAGCTAATGGAATGAGGGCTTCCGGCGGCCTCACGCCTTCTTTTCCAGAAACACCGTGGTCATCCCTCCGGCCTCTTTCCGGTACAGTTCCGTGTAGCCCAGTTTGAGGTACAGATACAGGGTTTCAGGAGTATCTGCCGAAGTGAACAGAAGGTAGGCGGCGGCCTGTCCGCGGAAGTGTTCTTCCAGGGCAAGCATGAGTTGCTGGCCGATTCCCCTGTTCCGGCGGGCCGGATCCACAACCAGCTTGCCGACATGGCAGACGTTTTTGCCGTCCAGACAGCCCCTGACGGAGCCGACGATGCGGCTGTTTTCCGTATACTTGAAGAAGACGCTGTTCCGCGCCTCTTCCCGCAAATGTTCCAGGGTTTGTTCCAGAGGCGGGATGCTGGCGAGTCCAAGCCGCTCCGCCACTTCTCCGAAGGCGAGTAATTGAAGCTTCAGGATTGCCGGAAAATCTTCCCGGGACGCTTGCCGGATCATGCCTCCATCATGGTTCCGTAACAGGACGGAAGCCATGAAAAAAAGCGGAATGTCATTTTTCCGGAGGGTCCGGGACGATGCCTCCCAGTCCGATGCGCATGTTCAGGGGGTGGCGTATGACGGTTGGGCGGCCGATGTATTTTACACAGCAGCTTAAAGTAGCGGGAGAGTGCGGAAAGGAATAGGTGATGAGCTGCGCGGTTTCATCCTCCGGGTCCTTGTTGGACATGATCTGCATGCCCCCTTCCACATGGAAGCCGCTGAAATGCGGATTTCCATGATGACCCTTCAACTTGAAGGTGGCCCGGAATTCCTTTGCTGAGGGCTTGATGCTGAGGAGGGTGGCCTGAACCTGGAAGGGAGGATAGTCTCCGGATGCCCCCGGAACGTCGATCACCCATTGTTTGCCCGGTTCTGCGGGAATCGTCCGGGCCGGAGTTGTCCGGACCTCTCCGGCCGGCACGCGGAGCTCCCCGGTCAGCAGCCATCCCTTGTCGCCGGGAGGCAGTGAACGGGGAAGAGGGAAAAAGAGCATATTGTAGGTGGAAGTGCCCCATGTGGGGGGATGAACTCGGCAGTGAACGGCTGTTTTTCCGCCGGGGGTGGAAAGGTTGATGTAACTGGCGCCCTGCTGTTCCATATCATTAAGCAGAGCGTGGTTTTTATCCGTATGAATGTAAATGCCGAGGAAGACGGGTTCATGGCCTTCTTTATGGAAAACCCAATTGTATAATTTTACCTGAAGAGCCGGTGACGGTTGTGCGGAGAGGCCGGATTCATGGTTGTTCACCGCTTCCCGGGGAGTGGAAGGCGGAGAGAGGGAAGGGTTCACGGCCAGGTCAATGGGAACATCCAGTGAATGTTTGCGGGGAAGGTAAACGACGCCGAGATTCAATTCACGGGGAAGGGAAGGGGATGGTTTTCCCGCTCCTTCTTCCATTTCATGCAGGCAGGAAATGCTGGTTTTACCATCTTTATGTTCTGTGATTTCCGGCGTATGGGCGCGCCGCAGGCCCGGTATGGGGCGTCCGGAGGAATCCAGAATGGCAAAGCCTTGAATGGAAGCGGAAGAGGGGAATTCCGCCTCGCAGGAGAGGGCGGTCCGCTCTTCGTTGGTTTTCAGCTGAATGGAAGCAGTGTTGCTGGCGGAATCGGCCCGGGCGATGTCGCTGTCCTCCCGGACGTTCGGTTCCGGAAGGTCCAGATAAAAAGTCTGGGGTTCTTCCGCCGGTTTGACCGTTTGCTTCAGCATCAGCCGCTGCGGTTCCGGGCAGAACTGGACGGTCCAGGTCCCGCGGATGCGCAGCCATTCCGATTGAGGGGCCGGAAGCTCCCTGAATCCGCAGGAGAATTGCAGGGTTTTGTAGGGTGAACCGGGAGAGGATGATGAGTGGGACCCGGTGACATGGGAAGGATTGAGCTTGCCGGGCGTTCCCCATGGCTGATAGGGATTGCAGGGTATTTCTTTTCCGGTGGAATCCTGCATGACCAGGCGTGTGAGCTGCCCTTCCCCGAAAGAAGGAATGACGAAGGTTCCTTTGCCTTGCAGCATGATGGAGATTCCGAGATGGACATGGCCGGGTTCGTCCATATAGGAAATGCGCCAATCATCCAGGACGGCGGTAAAACGGGGTTGGTCCGCGGATGGAGGCCGGGCGGCGGCCGCCAGGGGGGCCAGAAAGGCGGCTAAAGCAAGAATGCGGGGGAAAACCATTTGATTTTAATTGGGGAAATGCCTTAAAGGGAAAGTTTTTGAATAACATATTCTTCGTTTACGGCAAGATAAAACACTGATGCCCGATTTTCCTTGATGATGCGGAAGTTGATACGCTAGAGTAAAAGAACCATGTTGCAGGCGGACGGCATTACATATGAAATAGAAACACCGGATGGTCCTTTGAAATTATTGGACAATGTTAGTTTTAATGTGCCTCGCGGGCATTTTATGGCTGTTGTTGGCCCTTCCGGTTGTGGAAAGACCACCTTGTTAAAGGCGATTGCGGGCATGATTGCGGAAACGGACGGACGTTTTTTCTGGAACGGCCATGATTTGGCGGAAGAGGACTTCGAGCCGTCGGAAATCGGGTTCGTTCCCCAGTTCAGCATTGCCTATGACCAGTTGAGCGTGGATGAAAACGTGGAGAGCGCCGCCAGGCTCCGCTGCCGGTTCGATTCCGTGGACGATTTGGACGACAGCATTGACAATGCCCTGGAGGTAACGGGGATGGAGGGGATTGCGGAC
>ENA-OWOV01000529-OWOV01000529.1-gut-metagenome-genome-assembly--contig:-NODE-529-length-12348-cov-5.459702_pt1 | contig 12348 bp, 10 predicted proteins | sample MGYA00248247_ERZ651799 | MGnify/ENA primary metagenome ERZ651799 (study PRJEB26908, sample SAMEA4031712) | gut metagenome | biome: gut; feature: normal infant; material: stool | place: China | collected 2015...
GCAGATTTTTTTATCTGATAATGTATAAACCATCGGTGCTTCGTAAGTATTACATTTTTCCAAAGAAGCCATTTGTTCATCAAAAAAAATATCTCTTTCATACGGTCCATATAAAGATTGTGAGGTTTCATGTATAACTGCTTTAGGATTGTCTGCACTTTTAACAAAAAAATGATATGTGCCATTTGATTTATATAGAAACGAGTCCAAAAGTTCGCTGTCTGTTTTTTTACAAAACAATTTAGGTTTTGAAAATTTTTCAAAATCCTTTGTTACACTATAGTATATAGCCAACCCGCTATAATCATCATTTTTGTTAGAAGATGACCAATGAACCACATATTCTCCACTCTCATCGTCAAAGAATATTCCCGGAGCCCAAAAGCATCCGAGATTATCGTCATCAAATTGTAACAGTATTTCATCTGACCAATTCACCAAATCATCCGATTTCCACATTGCAATGGCCTTGCTGCCATCTTTAAATGCATTTCTTATGTTTCCTTTATACTTTGTATCTATATTCTTAATAAGGGCAAGATCTGTCGCCATTATGACAAATCTATTATCTCTTGTACGTGCTATTACTATATCTCGCACTCCCAAATCACCTTTTTTAGCAGTAATAACAGGGTTTCCGTCATTTATTATTTCCCAATCATATCCATTTTTACTCAAAGCAAAATAAACCTGCTCTCCTTTTTCTGTCCACATTTCACGAAAGTGCACAAATAAATATGCCATTATATATTTCTCCATTCTACTTTTTTCAAAAAAGTTTTATTTTATTAACAATTATACCACATCACGCAAATCATATCAATTCGCAATACATACAAAAAAACAGCACCCAAGCCATAGCCCGAGTGCTGTCATTATTATCATTAATCATACAATTTTATATATGCATAATCAAGCTACATTAAACATTGTATTGTTGAGAGTATTCTTCGAGTCACAGAATAAAGTTTTGAAAGCGAGTCGCACGCACAGAAAAGATACTCGGCAGAGTAATTGGTGCGGAACATATTCTTTAATCTTATTTACTTCCGAAACAGAAAGAAAAAGATGTATTGTACGAACGGAATCCTACCAAACATTCAAAAGAGAATTTATAAGTTGATTATGTCTTTTACTTCATACAATTTCATATTATTATCCTCACCGTCTACCTGTTATACCACAGTAAAAAAGCCTTGATGTGAGTCATTCGCCCACATCAAGACTTTCATTTTATACAAATCTCTTTTCAACTGCAGCCTTAACTTGTGCAAGGTGATCTTCCTTAACTTCTTCAAGAATAACTGCAATATCCGGATTATATTGCTTTAGCTTATCCCAAAGCAAATCTTTATTAAGCAATCCGTCGCACGGAAATTCATAAGCAACTTCACCGTCAACAAGTTTAAAATCTTTCAAGTGAAGCAACTTTGTTTTCTCGCCCAACAAATCAAAATGAGTATTAATAATTTCATCTTGATTTTTATAATTTGCGGTATTGATATAATTAACAGGGTCAAATATAACTCTGACATTTGGTGAATTAAGGTCATCGACCAATCTTTTCATCTTTGTCGGAGTATTTATAACATGAAAATGAACGCCCTCAATACCCACATTTACGCCTATTTCTTCCGCCGCAGAAACAAGTTTTTTCATATTCTTCAAAAGATACTGATATGTTTCTTCGGAGTTATTTATTTCATCGTCATCACTGAAACGGCAAGTTTCAAGACCGACCATTTCCGCACCGATATATTTTGCATAATGCAAATTCTCGATAAAATAATCAAGGCTTTCATTAAGGCTTTCCTCGTTTGCGTCAGACGGATTGATATAGCAGCCCAAAATCGGCACACGAATACCGTTTTCACGCAATTTATCACCGATTGACTTAGCATATTCAGGTGTAAAATTACCTTTCTTAAAATCAGCCAACGATCTCAAAAGCACAAGCTGAACACCGCCAACGCCGTACTCTTTACACTTTTCGCACAAAGCGTCAAGCGTATTAGTATCGAAGTCATGACCTCTCATTCCAATATACATTTTACTTCTCCTATTACTTCAAGTCCTTTGTTTCAATGAAGTCCATATCGTCAAACTCTTGGTTTTCACCGCACATTGCCCAAATAAATGAGTAATTCTTTGTGCCGACACCTGTATGTATTGACCAGCTTGGCGAAATTACAGCTTCTTCATTATGCATAATGATATGTCTCGTTTCGTCAGGCTCGCCCATCATATGGAATACTGCGTCATTTTCGCCCATATCAAGATATAGATAAACTTCCATACGTCTGTCATGTGTATGACAAGGCATAGTATTCCAGTTTGAACCTACATCAAGCATTGTAAGACCCATTGCAAGCTGACAGCTCTGCATGACTTCAGGGTGGATATATTGATTTATAACTCTCTTATTACAATCTTCAACACTGCCGCAAGGAACTTTCTTAGCCTTTGTAATATCAATCTTTACTGTCGGATATTCCTTATGAGCAGGACATGATGAAACATAGAACTTCGGTGGGTTTGCTTCGTCAACGCACTTGAAAGTAATTTCCTTATTGCCTCTGCCGATATAGATACCGTCACGAGGGTTCATTTCATAATCTGTACCGTCCACTGTGATGATACCTTTTCCTCCGATATTGATACAACCCATTTCACGTCTTTGTAGGAAGTAATCAGCAGCAAGTTCCTTACCGGCCTCCAATACAAGCTCTTGCTTTACAGGCATAAATCCGGCTGTGATAATACGGTCAATATGACTGTATACCATTTTTGAATTATCCGGAGTAAACAATCCGCTGATATGAAATTCCTCTCTTAATCTTTCAGTTGTGTAATGCTTTACATCTTTTGGGTTTGATGCACATCTTAAATCCATTTTAAATTTCCTCCTTGTATTAAATACTTTCTATATTACATTTTAACATATATTACTTTTAAAATCAAGTGGCTACTATTCCTTAGCCATTATGCAAATGCTTTTTTCTGCATTTACACCTTTCACCGTATGATTAGCCAAATCAAGTGCCTCAGTAACGTTTTCACCCGGATTAATCATCGCGACACCTGCGGTTATCACAACAGGACATTCTTTATAATTTCCGACTGTATCGGAAAAAGCTTCAAGCTTTTGTTGTATTTTCGTTTCTAAGTCCACACCTTCTTCAAACATAAAACAATTGATAAATTTATCCGTTCCGTTCAAATGACAATTCACGCATACATCTTCAGAGCTATCAAGCAAGAACTTTGCAAATTGTTTTAAAACTCTGTCACCCTCTTCACGACCGTAAATACGGTTAAACTCATAAAATCTGTTAAAATTAAAATACACAAATCCGATTTTTTTGTTTGTCACGTGAGCGTTTCTCGTAATTCGTCCGACTTCTTCTTCAAACTTACTCAACGTAAATACGCCATAAGCGTCATTATCAACTTTATTTTGAAGGAATTTTTCACGTTCCGTGATTATGTGTGACGATTTCATAAACATTGACAGTATCTTTGTTATTTCAAACATATCGTCAAATTCGTTCTTTTCCCAAATACGTTGTTTGTCCCAACACTGATAACAGACAACATAATATACATCTTCGTTTTCGGTATTTGATGAATATATCATTTGAACGTGTTCCGCCGCCTCAAATATGTTCCTGTATTTTTGTGTAAATTCCTCTTTAAAAGCAGGGGTATACTTAAATATATCATCCTTTTGAAATCTCTTTTTAAACAAAACAAGGTCATTATGCTCGTAATAACCGCTCTTCTTATCAGTGAACACAACATTATAATCACCGTCATGTTCTTTCCACCACTGAAATTCTATTTCAACTTTATCGTTAATCATATCGTATTTCATAATCTGAATACAGTCAAGATTAACTGCAACACCGATATGACGCATAAGATTTGATATGGCATTATCCGAATCGGTTGATTTAGACGCAATTTCAAGTGCAACCATTATTATATCGTGATTTTCCGAAACTTCTTCGCTTTCATCTTCTTCGGTCATAATTCCGGTGTATGTCAAAGCATTTTTATCAATAAATTCACCGTTGAAATATTCAAAGCGATTTTTTCCGTTCGTCTTTGCCATATACAAAGCACTGTCGGCTTGTCTGAAAAGGTCCTCATACTTAACTCTGCCACGCCCCAAAGTAACACCCATACTGCACGAAATATCTTTTTCGTCATTTTTATCTATACGCATTTTTAGTATGGCAAGACGTATATTTTCAAGTTTTCTCTCCAACTTTTCCGGTTTTGTGTTATCTATATAAACAAGAAATTCATCACCGCCGAAACGACCGATTATATCCTCGCTGTCAAGCGTACTCTTTATACTTCCCGCAACCATCGCGATAACCGCGTCACCGTACAAATGACCGAATGTATCGTTTATGTTTTTAAAATTATCTATATCAAGAACGATAAATGCACATTCTTCGTTCATTGTTTGAGTTTTCAATCTCTCACGAATTTTCTCGATTGCCGTCTCTCTGTTAAGCACTTTTGAAAGCGGATCTATATATGCTTTTAATTTCAGCTGTTCTTCCTTTTTCTTTGTTTCGTTTATGTTTCGTGCACAGCCGATATATGTGTTCGTTTTCTCGGACGGTTTCAATACAAGTCTGTACCATTCAAACGGCTCTGACTCATTCATACGCATACGTGCGTCAATCGTCAATTCGTCTTTCACAGGTCTCTCTTTTAAAGACTTGAGCAGTATTGTATCTTCCTGAAACATATACGCATTATTATCAAGATTTTTCATAAAATTCTGAACAGGCCGTTCCAACATTTCATTGTCGATAGACGACATATAAAATATCGTGTTTGTATCTTTTTGAGAATCATATTCAAAAAAGTACTCATTTGTCGCACTTAATGCGATGATATACTTTGAACATTGATTTTCAAGCTCCATAAATTTCTTCTTGTTTTCAGAGTCGTCAAATAATAATGCAAATATGTGCTTATCATCAAGCTTTACGGCAAACATACAAATATATATACTGCCACCGCTCAAGTTTTTACTTTTGAAATACAGTCGCTTGGGAGTGTCGGCACTTCGGATTGTATCGTCAAATAATTTGCGACATTCTTCTTCAACTATAATATTATCTTGGTTAAAATTTCCGTTGTTGTATGTGTCATTGGTGTAATATATTTTGTAATCATCATCAACAGAAAACACCACCGCACTGCACGGCAATGAATCATATATTTCATAATCTTCTTTAAGAAAATACGTCATTGTTTTTCTCCGTTTACTCATTAATTTGTATTTTATATTATAACATACACTGAATATTTTTGCAATTAATTAATAAAAAAAGAACACTCAAAATTTGAGTGTTCTAAAATTAACAAATTGTCTTAAGCCAAGCCTGCTGCTTTTAGACCGATGTAGATTGCAAATAATACAACTGAAATCCACATAACAGCGCTGATGTCCTTTGCCTTACCTGTAACAAGCTTTAGTATTACCCATGATACGATACCGAACATAATACCGTTAGCGATTGAATAAGTAAGCGGCATCATAATGATTGCCAAGAATGCACCGATTGCATCGGCAATATCACCGTCAAACTTAACTTGTCTGATTGATGAAAGCATCAACAAGCCAACATAAAGCATAGCAGGAGTTGTTGCGAATGAAGGTATTGATGTAAAGATTGGTGCAAATATCAATGATATGAAGAACAATACCGCAGTTGTAACTGCTGTAAGACCTGTTCTACCGCCTGCCGCAACACCGGCACTTGATTCAACGTAACTTGTAACAGTTGATGTACCCAAGCAAGCACCTACAACAGTACCTACAGCGTCAGCCATAAGAGCACCTGTTGCGTTTGGAAGTGAACCGTCTTTATCAAGAAGCTTTCCTTTTTCTGCTACACCTATAAGTGTACCTACTGTATCAAAAATATCTGTGTACAAGAATGTGAATACGATAAGTATAAATGCAGGAACATTCTTTGCTATAAATCCAAAGTCAAATTGGAACATCTTTGGAGCCTCAAAAGAACTTAGTGAGAATTGAGGAATAACTGAATATACGCCTGCCTCAGGATTTGGCACATACCAACCTACAAGCTGTGCTATAATGCCAAGAACCCAAGTTATAAGTATACCTAAAAGTATTCCGCCAGGAACTTTATAGTGCTGTAAAGCACCGATTATAAGCAAGCCTACAAGCGAAAGTACAACAGTCGGTGAAGAAAGTTCACCAAGTGCAACAGTTGTTGATTCACTTGCTACAACAACGTTTGCATTAAGCAATGCTATGATAGCAATAAACAGACCGATACCTGCTGTGATAGCAAATTTAAGGTTTGAAGGAATCTTGTTTACAAGAGCCTCTCTGAATTTGAATAGTGAAAGCAACATAAATATGATACCTTCAATAAATACTGCGGTCAATGCAACTTTGTAGCTGTAACCCATAGCACCGCATACTGTAAATGCAAAGAATGCATTTAGTCCCATACCTGACGCAAGAGCAACAGGATAGTTTGCAAAGAACGCCATACATAATGTAGCTATACCTGCTGAAATTGCAGTTGCAGAGAATACCGCTCCGGCTGACATTCCGTCAATTCCACCCAAATATGATGGGTTTACGGCAAGAATATATGCCATTGCAAGGAATGTTGTAATACCGGCAATAATCTCAGTTTTGACATCTGTACCGTGTTCCTTTAGTTTGAAAAGTTTTTCCATTGTAAATTTCCTTTCATTAATTTTTGTTTTTGTAGATTACATTCTATCATAAAAAATTTAAAAAATCAACGAAATATTCATAGTTTATTCAAATTTTAAACTATTCTTCATACTTTTTTAACAGTCTTGTTGACGCAAAAAAATTACTGTGGTATAATTCTAAAAAATATAATAAGTCTGCAACCGGGTAGAATAAATCAAAGCACTCGTTACACATCGTCAGGTCTTAGAAGATGTATAACGAGTGTACTTATTTTTAATTGTATAATTTTGAAAGGTGAATGAAATGTTTAGAGAAATGCGTAGAAAAAAACAGGAATTGAGTAAAGAAGAATGTATTGATATATTACAAACCGCTAAAACAGCCGTACTAGGTGTTGTCGGTAATGACGGCTATCCTTATACCGTGCCGATTAATTTTGTATATGCAAATGATAAAATATATTTCCACGGTGCAAAAAACGGTCATAAAATCGACGCTATAAACAAGTGTAATAAAGTGTCACTTTGCGTTGTTGATAAAGACGATGTTGTTGAAGAAGAACTTACAACTTATTTTAAAAGCGTTATTTTGTTCGGTAAAGCAAGAATTTTAAATACAGATAAAGAAATTTTTCACGCGGCAAAAGTTTTTGGTTTGAAGTATAATAATGATGTGACTGCAGTGGAAAAGGAAATTAAACGTGAGTGGAATGTCCTGTCCTGTATTGAAATCGAGATAGAACATATGACAGGTAAAGAAGCAATCGAATTGACACGTAAACGTGGGTAATATAAAAGCAGAAAAAAGCCTTTCATAATGAAAAGCTTTTTTGTGGTGACCCGTGCGGGAATCGAACCCGCGTTACCGCCGTGAAAGGGCGGTGTCTTAACCGCTTGACCAACGGGCCATATTAGTCAAAAAATCAGAATAAGTAATTGGCTTATTCTGATTTTTTGTGTGGCTCCTCCAGAGTGGAGCCATTTTGATGGACACAAAATAAGCATTTTACCGTTCTTGTATAAACTTCTTATCAAAACACATGTAAATTTGAATATTATCCCTATTTACCACTATTTCTTTTACTACAAGATCAATCAATTCCTTAAATGGAACTGAATTTTCCTCTAACATTTTTTCAGCCTTTTTTATAAGACTTTTCATTTCTTGTATTGTCACTTCAAAATCCGGTACTCGTTGAATTTTATTTATGTTTTCTTTCAATCCGTTTTTTTGATTCTCCAATACTTGTAACTTTTCAATCAAAGATTCTAATGGAGCTTTCGCAATCGCCTCCACGATTCGCTCAATGTCTGAATTTATACGATTCAGTTCATTTTGTAATACTTTAACTTCTTTTTGTTTCTTATCTTGCATTTCTTCAATATATTTATGTTGAATTTCATCAAAATAAGCCTCGTTAAATTTTCTTATAAAATCTTTGACAACTTTTATTACTTTCTCTTCAATCCAATCACGTTTTATACAACTGTTACTGCATTTATAGTTAGGATTTCGTTTACGATTGCAGATATAACTAACATATTTTACTCCTCTGCTATTAAAGGTACGCTTACCAACATAATTGCCACCGCATTCACCGCATTTAATTTTACCTGAGAGCAAGTATTCTTCTTTAGCATGATTAGTATAGGCTTTTTTTCTCCTATTTAATATCGTTTGAACGCTTTTCCAATCTTCCTTTGATATAATCTCCGGAATCATATTTTCTACTTTTATAATTTCATTTTCAGGTTTATATTTATGCCGTGAACGTACTCCAGAAAATTCATCTCTACTTTCCATCTTGTTATAGATAAAAGTGCCTGTATATTTTTCATTTCTCAAAATTTCATACAATGAATTTCGTGTAAACAGCCTATTGCGTTTCGTACGATAACCCAGCAAATTGATTTCTGCTATAATCTCAGTATATGATTTTCCTTCAAGGAACAAACTATAAATCAGTTTTACACCTTGTGCTTCAAATTCATTTACTTTGTAAAAGTTGAACTCATCCAATTCATAGCCTAATGGTGGAATACCACCACAATGTTTCCCTTTTAGAGCATTTTCGGTTAAACCTTTAATAGTTTCTCTCGCAAGATTTTTTGAATAGAACTCTGCCATTGCCTCAATCATTGCTTCCAACAGTTGATCTTCTGGGCTATCACCTAACTGCTCAACAGCTGAAATTAAATACTTACGATATCTTCTAAGTTGAATTCTATACATTGTGCTATCATCACGATTTCTTGCAAAGCGGTCAAGTTTATGTACAATTACTACTTGCCATTCACTTGTTTTGCTGTCTTTAATCATTTGTTGAAACGACTCACGACTATCCCATTTTGCACTTTTCGCTTCATCAACATACTGCTTAACAATTACAATATTATTTCTTTCTGCGAATTCTTTAATCAACCTTATTTGAGCATCAACCGATTCTCCACGTTGCATATCTGAAGAGTAACGTGCATACAATGCAGCTTTCAATATTGTCACATTATTTCGTGATTTGATTTTTTCAAGGTACTCAGCCAACATTTTAATTTTCCTCCTTCGTATAGAGGGCAAATAAAATGTTCTACTGTTACTATATTTGATTATAATATGATTATACCATATATCATATTTTTTGTCAAGGAAAAATACCAAAGAATTAACAATATTACCTTTGCAAAAGGAATTTGCCCCCTATTAAATTCCTTTTACCCATTTTTTCTGTTTTCGTCATCTTGAATTGATATAATAAGTTGTTTAATTAAATCTAATATTCGATTATAACTTTCTACATCAAATTTATCACTGAATATAAATTTTATATCTTTTTCATTTCTCATGCTGTTCACCTCCTTTCGGAGGTGAATGTTTGTAAATTCCACCATATATATAATTATACTTTATAAATACATATAGTGCAAATTATTCTTTATTTTAGTAAGATTATAAATACTGATACAAAAAAAACACTTCAGCAATAATACTAAAGTGGTTTAATAAAACTAATATCATTATTCAATACAAATACGAATAAGTTCCTGTTCTGGTTAGATATAAAATAAGCTGACTATCACTCATCTTCATCAAGTTCCTTCAAGACTTCACTGAAAGAGGAATATATCCTTTTGTTTGGAGTACCATTAGTCGGACTTGTCGAACCTATCAAAATGTATTTGATAGGTCGGTTACTGTTCTGTATGAAACAAATATAATTTTAAAACAACGGATTTTGTCCGTTGTTTTTTATTGCAAAATTTTTTTAATTTTTTTTGAAAAAAGGCTTGATATACCACTCATTGGGTGGTATATCAAGACAAGAAATGAGGGAAACCTCAAAAAAATAAACAAAAAGGATAAATTTTAGGAGGCAAACAATGAAAAGATTTCAAGTTGAAAATTGTGTACAAAATGCAAGACAATACGCAGGTGAAGAGCCATACGAACATATTTCATACAATATCGTAGACGGTGATGTCGAAGCCGAAAATGAAAAAGAAGCAATCGTTAATGCGTTATATTATTTAGCTGATAATATAAATGATACAAACGGTATGTATGCCGAAGTAAACCTAAAAGATGAGTCAATTTTGATATATAATGACGATGATGAAGTTGTTGAATATTACTTCGATTTCGTTGCAAAAGAAATCGAAGATTAATCAAACTTATCCCCCGTCATTCCAATGGCGGGGGTATACCGAAAGGAAGATTTTTATGAAAACAGAACTTTTAAAAAATGTACTTGGGGGGTATGAACCTGAGGTATGTGTCAGTGTATTTGGTAGAGATACTTTGCGTGGAGAAAATGGATACTACGCCGCTCACACTGTCGCCGAAAATTTTCCCGATATGAAGTGGGAGATTGACGGTGACATCAAAAACGTTGCTGAGAAAATCGTCAAAGAATTAGAGGAAAAAGGATTTTCCTGCGAAATAAGAAACAATTTAGCAAATGAGCCTGTAATAGACGCAATACATATAGAAACCGCGAAAGCAAAAGAACGAGTAGAACAAAGTATCGCGGCAAGACGAAAAACAGGTGAGAAAGGGTTCATAAGGTTTGGAGATGTCCCTGAAGATGAAAAATCATACAACTATCGTGATGAGTTCTATGAAGACGGTGTGTCTGTATATAATGCTTTGTTTTACCCCGACGGAAAATATGAAATAATTCCTGAAAATGATATACAGGCTTTTGGGAGCATATCATTCAGCAGTCGCCCCGTATTCCGTGTATGGGGTGATGTTGTAGGAACTGGTAGCGACGGCGAACCGTTGTTGCGTAACATATACAGAAAACAATCCATTGACACTACGAAGGAGTGTTGAAAAAATGAATAAAATTAAAGAGGCTCGTCTTGCGGCAGGATTGTCGCAGGCGGCACTATCGAAAAAGTACGGCATTCCAATCCGTACAATCGAAAATTGGGATAGCGGTAAACGTATTCCGTCTGAATGGTTGGAAAATTTATTGATTAGAGTTATTTACGAAGATATAAACGAAAACAAATAAAAAATAGGTGGCACGTAGCCACCTATTTTTGAGTCAATTTCAAGTATTGTGTAAACCTTCATTATGGTGTAGAATAGAAATACACTAAATGGAGGTTTTTAATTATGCCACGAAGAAAAAGAACACCGGAAGAAATTGCACGAAAGGAACGCACAAAAGCACTTATGAAAGAATTGAACATCAAGGATATGGACGATATTCAAGATTTGTTCAAATCTTTTGTTGCGGCTGCCTTAGAGGGCGGTCTTGAAGCTGAGCTTGACGAAGAATTAGGCTATTCCAAGTACGATTATCGCAACAAAGAAACCAATAACAGTCGCAATGGTTACAGTAAAAAGACCATGAAAACCAGTTTTGGAGACATGGATATAGATATTCCTCGTGACCGCAATGGTGACTTTGAGCCTAAGCTTATTCAAAAACATCAAACAACATTATCGGGAGATATTGAAGAAAAAATCATATCAATGTACGCCAAAGGAATGACAGAAAACGATATAGCAGCACATATTGAAGAAATATATGGACTTGATGTGTCTGACAGTACCATAAGCCGTGTTACAGATAAAATTTTACCGATAGCTAAGGAATGGCAATCACGTCCGTTGGAAGAAGTCTATGCTGTAGTATTTATGGATGCGATACATTATCATGTGCGATATGAAGGACGTATAGTAAAAAAGGCTGTATATATAGCAATAGGTATAAACTTAGATGGCAGAAAAGATGTTCTTGGCATGTGGGTGGGTGAAAATGAGAGTGCAAAATTCTGGCTTTCTGTCTTAAATGGATTGAAAAATCGAGGAGTAAATGATATTTTAATTGCTTGCATTGACGGACTAAGCGGATTTACCAATGCGATTGAAGCTGTCTTTCCACAGACAGAAATACAGCAATGCATAATTCATCAAATCCGTAATACAACAAAATATGTATCATACAAAGATATTAAAGCACTTATGGCGGATTTAAAGCGCGTTTATGCAGCTGTTGATGAAGATACAGCGTTACAAGAATTAGACCGATTTGATGAAATATGGGGAGGAAAATACCCGAAACTTGCTGATAACTGGCGCGATAAATGGGTTCATTTATCCACATATTT
>ENA-OWOV01000536-OWOV01000536.1-gut-metagenome-genome-assembly--contig:-NODE-536-length-12267-cov-6.545529_pt1 | contig 12267 bp, 10 predicted proteins | sample MGYA00248247_ERZ651799 | MGnify/ENA primary metagenome ERZ651799 (study PRJEB26908, sample SAMEA4031712) | gut metagenome | biome: gut; feature: normal infant; material: stool | place: China | collected 2015...
GTTTCTTATGCTTATCTCTTTTTTCAACTGTTCCCACCAGAGCTCTCCTCCCTTCCAAGGAGTGATTGCTCTCTTATATTTTCCAATATCCGGTCCGACTCACCTGCCGTCCTCGCTAATGAATACAATACGATAAGAACAATAATTATAAATGCTATGCTAAATCCCATCATCACTTTATCCTCCTTCAAATTAGTTGCCATATAGACAAAATTTGAATTTGGAAGTGATATAGTCTACATGGCTATGCTTAATGCTAAGCATGTAGGTACACGCCAGTCTTCTAGACTCCTATATCGCCCCGTGTACAAAGAGGTGTTCTCACCTCCGGGAGTTACAGACGAGCCACAAAATGTGTTTCACGACGCCCTTCTGAATTATCAGAAGCACTATCTCCTCTTTTAGCCTTTTGAGGATAAGGACGAACTTCTCGCCCTCTGTGGTTGATTATCCTTACGCAACATGCCGGTCTACGCTTCGCTTCGGTCCGCGCAGAGCAGAGATCCACCGGATCTCTTGCGCCCTTTTACCAGATTTCCATCCAACTTCTCACCCTTCATCTTTCGATCCATCAGGCTACTAATATGATAGCTGTGACTTTCATCTTCCAGGTACATGCCCCGTAAATTTACTACCTACAGATACTCTGCAGTGCAAACTACTTTGCAAATCTGTAACTGATTATTAAATTGTTCATCCCAAGTTTTTCTTGGAATGTCCATATATTACATTAGTTTCTATAATGCCGAAAGTGACAATCACGGGTCTTTTTTATCAAAACAGGTACTATTGTGGTCTTTTTTATCTTCGCTTGACAATTTATTCCAAATATGTTTGGGCAATGGTCTTGTTGGTTCCTTAAATTTTTCCAAATACATCTCAAAGATATCAGTGTTAATCAACGCTGAATTTCCAACCTTATACACTGCCCCTGCTTCAGAAGCCAAAACCATAATCCTTGATTTACTTATGCCATAAATAATGGCACCCTCAGTAGCATTTACATATTTTTTCATAATGTCTTTTGTATCTGAATAGAACTTATATGAGTTACTCATTCAATTCACCTTCTTCCTGCCCATATAACGGCTCTTTCAAAGGTCTTGCAGGTTGTCTGAATTGCTCCATATAATTATCAAATATTTCCAAATTGATTAACACAGTCCCCCCTGTTCCCTCATTTATTTTATATGTTGCACCTGCTGCTCTAGCCAACTCGATAAATCTATGTCTGCCAATACTGTATATAATTGAAGCTTCTCCAATTCTCGCAAACTTTTTAATTATCTGCTTATTTGTTCCCGGCACTTTATATATGTGTTTCATAAACTCATCAAACCTTTCCTTTTTTACCAAATGAATACGGGTAAGCTTGTATAAAGAACTTGCAGCCTTAGCTATATATTCAGTTTCCTCAACACTAAATCCATATTCATAAGCCACCTCTTCGACCTTTATGTATCTTTTTATTACCTCCCCACCATGAAGATAAGCCCTAACATCTGGCTGTAATTGTGTTACCATCCTTTTCACCTACTTATAAAATTCATCATCAACTATATGGAATGTCTCAAGGTACTCATCAAATATTATTAAATTCACAAGTACTAACTGACCTAACTTATAGATTGCTTTGGCATCCTTAGCCATTTGCATAAACTTTGATACGCCCATATGATACATTTCTGCTCCTTCGCTATATCTTACAAACTTTGTATTACTATTCTTCTTAAATTCCTGATATGCCTTTGTGTGTTCCATGCTATTCTCCTTTCGGTATTTCAATTGTTCCTATAACGCAAAAAGAGGACATCTTCTAAATTTCTTTAGAAAATGTCCTCTAAGTAATACAATCTTTAATTTTTCAGACTAAGCAATCTGTACTAACCTGTACTAATCTTTTTTTGACTATGCCAAAAATTGGTCAAATCTTGGTCAAAACCCCTTGACCAACTATATATTTTAGTACATCCAAATGCTGAAACCCTTGATTTTCCTGCATTCTTACTTATCAATAGACTTCATTGTCGGGAACAGCAACACATCTCTGATTGCCTCTGCACCTGTCAGGAGCATACACATACGGTCGATACCGAATCCGATACCACCTGTTGGCGGCATACCGATCTCCAGTGCATTCATGAAGTCTTCATCTGTTGTGTTGGCTTCATCATCGCCCTGTGCAAGCAGTTCTTCCTGTGCTTTGAAACGCTCTCTCTGGTCGATCGGGTCATTCAGCTCGGAGTAAGCATTTGCCATCTCCCAACCATTCATGAAGAACTCGAAACGCTCTACATATTCCGGATTTTCCGGTTTTTTCTTTGTAAGAGGTGAAATCTCGATCGGATGATCCATAACAAATGTAGGCTGAAGCAGATGTTCCTCTACATACTCTTCAAAGAACAGATTCAGGATATCGCCCTTTTTATGTCTTTCTTCAAATTCGATATTATGCTCTTTTGCGATTACTCTCGCCTGCTCAAGATCCTTTACTTCATTCCAGTCAACGCCTGCATATTTCTTAACCGCATCAACCATTGTAATACGCTCAAACGGCTTCCCGAGATCCATCTCGATTCCCTTATATACGATATGAGTTGTTCCAAGAACTTCCTGTGCAACAAAACGGTACAGGTTCTCTGTCAGATCCATCATGCCATGGTAATCTGTATATGCCTGGTAAAGCTCCATCAAAGTAAACTCAGGATTATGTCTTGTATCAAGGCCTTCATTACGGAATACACGACCAATCTCGTATACCTTCTCAAGACCTCCAACGATCAGTCTCTTCAGGTACAGTTCCAGCGAAATACGAAGCTTCAGATCTTCATTCAGGGCATTGAAATGCGTCTCGAATGGTCTTGCTGCTGCTCCACCTGCATTGGCTACAAGCATCGGAGTCTCAACTTCCATAAATCCTTTTCCGCTTAAATATTTACGGACTGCACTGAGGATTTTTGAACGCTTAATAAATGTATCCTTTGTATCGCTGTTCATAATCAGGTCAACGTATCTCTGACGGTAGCGTGTATCTGTATCTGTCAGACCGTGGAACTTCTCCGGGAGCATCTGTAAACTCTTGGAAAGGAGTGTCATCTTCTCTGCATGGATGGAGATTTCTCCTGTTCTTGTTCTGAAAGCAAATCCTTCCAGTCCGAAAATATCAACGATATCAGATTTCTTAAAATCAGCATAAGATTCTGTTCCGATTGCATCTCTGGCAACATATACCTGGATATTTCCCTGTAAATCCTGGATATTACAGAAAGAAGCTTTTCCCATAACTCTCTTGAACATCATACGTCCTGCGATTGCTACATGGATCGGATTTGCATCCATAATGCTTCTTCTCTCTTCGTAATCCTTTTTAAGAGCCTCTTTTGCCTGCTCCTCATCCATTCCCTCTACATTCGGTGTCTGGTGATCCTTTAAAAGTTCAGCCTCATGTGCCTCATAAAGATCCTTTACCTCAAGTGAATGATGCGTCTGATCAAACTTTGTGATCTGGAACGGGTCTCTTCCGTTCTGCTGCAGTTCTGCAAGTTTATCACGGCGAACCTTTCTCAACTGATTCATATCCGGTTCCTGTGCATTTTTCTGATTCTGTCCCACTGTCTGTTCTCCTTCCATATTGTCTGCCCTGCGTCAGTCCGTTTCAGATTAATGACGCAGAAAACGTATCTCTTTCTGCCGCTTTCAGGTTACCCTTTAAGCGAACTAAGACCTCTTAATTATTTAAGAGGTCTGTGCTGGCATATCTTATACTGATTATGAACGCTGAATATCAAGTACTTTGTACTGGATCACTCCTGCCTGGGTTTCTACGTCAACTACATCGTTCACCTTTTTGCCCATCAGTGCCTGACCTACCGGAGATTCATTGGAAATCTTTCCTTCCAGACTGTTAGCCTCTGTAGAACCAACAATTTTAAATTCCATCTCCTCGTCAAAAGTAATATCAAATACTTTCACAGTACATCCGACATTGATCTTATCCAGATCTACTTCATCCTCAACAACTACCTCTGCATTTTTCAGAATTGCTTCTAATTCTTCGATACGGGCCTCGATATCTCTCTGCTCGTCCTTTGCTGCATCATACTCAGCATTCTCGGAAAGATCTCCCTGCTCCCTTGCTTCTTTGATCTTGCCTGCTACTTCTTTTCTCTTTACTACCTTCAGATTCTCCAGTTCATCTTCCAGTGCTTTTAAGCCTGCGTAAGTAAGTAATCTTTTCTTAGCTTCTGCCATCGGTTACGCTTCCTTTCTGATTCTTTCTTTTCTGTCTATACTTACAGGTTCAACCTTGTCCGTATACTGTTCTGACCTGTTCATCTATACAGACTGTACACAACCTGATTTTCACCTGTATGCTGTCATTTAAGTCTATTTCGCAATTTCAATATTATACCCAAACCGCCTGCTGATGTCAAGCAGATTCGGCTTTCGCATTCGGCTTTCGTATTCGGCTTTGTATTCGGTTTTCTTGCTTTCGCATCACCGATTCTGTACTATGTTTTATAGCTGTCTGTACAGCAGATCTTCCAGTTCTGCATAAGACTCAACCCGGTTGATCTCTTCCCGCAGTTTTGCTGAACCCGGCAGCCCTTTCGTGTACCATGCCACATGCTTTCTCATTTCCCGGATTCCCAGATATTCTCCTTTATATTGAAGCTGAAGCTTTGCATGTCGGAGCATCATTTTCCGGATTTCTTCGTTCGTCGGTCTCGATGGGATCCTCCCTGTTCTTTCATGCTCGATCATCTCAGAAAAGATCCACGGATTTCCCTGGGCTCCCCGGGCGATCATCACACCATCACAGCCGGTTTCTTTCACCATGGCATCTGCACGCTCCGGGCTGGTCACATCGCCGTTTCCAATCACAGGAATGGAAACCGCCTCTTTTACCTGACGAATAATCTCCCAGTCTGCTTTTCCGCTGTAATACTGCTCTCTTGTCCTTCCATGGACTGCAATGGCTGCTGCCCCCGCATCTTCTGCGATCTTCGCCATCTCCACTGCATTAATGCAGTTGTCATCAAAGCCTTTTCTTATTTTAACTGTCACCGGTTTCCTGATTGCTTTGACCATAGCACTGATAATTTCATGTGCCAGCTTTGGATTTTTCATCAATGCCGATCCTTCACCATTTTTCACGACTTTCGGTACAGGACATCCCATATTAATATCCATAATATCAAACGGTCTTTCCTCGACCCGCTTTGCCATTTCACTCATAATCTGAGGATCTGAACCAAAAAACTGGAGAGATACCGGCTGTTCATCCGGATGGATCTCCAAAAGCGTCTCTGTATTCTTATTATTATAGAGAATGGCTTTTGCACTGACCATTTCCATGCACAAAAGACCTGCTCCCTGCTCTTTACACAATAAGCGAAACGGCAGATCTGTCACTCCCGCCATTGGCCCCAGAATATAAGTATTCTCTAAGGTTACATTTCCTATTCTTAACTGTCTCATCGTATTATTCCGTTCTGTTCTTCTCTATTTCGTTCTTTTCAGATTTTATCGTTTTCATCTTAGACGAAACCATTTTAAAAGTCAACCTTGCCTCTATTGACATTTTTACATTTTTATGCTAGGTTTCTACTATATATTGGCACTCATTAGTTAAGAGTGCTAATAATCTATCAGATGAAAGGAGAATTACTATGGTAATACAGCCAATTTATAATATATTATTTCTTCCCGATGTCACCTATCACTTCAAAAAAGAGTTTTTTACTGAAAATGCATCCGAGCAGCTTGAAGTCGGCAGTGAGCTGCTTTTTGCTTTCTTAAGAAATGAAGATGACGCTGAAGAACTGGACGCTGACCATATCTGTCCGGTCGGCATTTCCGCCAGAGTAGAGGCTTTCGGAGACGATGACAGTGTTCAGATCCGCACGCTGGAGCGTGTTGATCTTTCAGATGTCGAGGTGGAAAATGGTCAGATTCTCGCAGAGGCATCTATTCGTGCAGAGGTTGATGACTATACGGCAGAAGAAGAGAAGGCTCAATTTCTCCGTTTACGTGCCGCACTTTTGAAATTTGTCCAGGGATACCAGTGGGGAATGTGGGCAAGAAGTTTCATTTTACAGCGGAAAAATATGTATGATCTCGGATCTGCCCTTTCGGAATATCTGAATATCAGCCCCGAAGAAAAATATGCCATTGTTGAAACGGATTCCCGCCGGGAACGCTGTACGCTGATCGAAGCTGCCATCAACGAATTTATGGAGGTTGCCAAAGTTTCCACCGAAGCAAAGGAAGCTCAGAAAGATGATCAGGAGCAGCTTTATCGCGAGGCAGCCATCAAGAAGCAGATCAGTTATCTTCAGAAAGAACTGGACGAACTTCACCCTGAAAATATTTCCGATACCCGGAAATTTGAGAAAAAGATTGAAGAATCCGGCATGAATGACGAAGCCCGTAAAGAAGCTGAAAAAGTGCTGAACCGCATGAAGCAGGAAGGCAAGGACAGCCATGAGTACGGTCTTCTGTATGATTACCTTGACTTTATGACCAGCCTGGACTGGAAAGCACCGCAGTTTACCCCGATCGATCTTGACCGGGCGGAGCAGATTCTTGATGAAGATCACTATGGTCTGAAAAAAGTCAAAGAACGCATCATCCAGCAACTCGCCGTTATGGCTCTCAACCGGAAGCAATATGGCTCGATCCTTTTATTTGTCGGTGCTCCTGGAACCGGGAAGACCAGTATCGGACAAAGTATTGCACGGGCTCTCGGAAGAGAATATGTAAGGATCAGTCTTGGTGGTATCCGTGATGAGGCGGAAATCCGTGGCCACAGACGTACTTATATCGGTGCTATGCCCGGACGGATCATGGAAGGAATCAAGCGAAGCGGTGTCTCCAATCCGGTCATTGTACTGGATGAGGTTGACAAACTTGCCAAAGATTACGGCGGAGACCCTGCCAGTGCCCTTCTGGAGGTTCTTGATCCTGAACAGAACAGCACTTTCACTGACCACTATATGAATGTGCCTTACGATCTGTCCAATGTACTTTTTGTCTGCACTGCAAACTCACCGGATACGATTCCTGAACCACTGCTCAACCGTATGGAGGTTATTAATTTCCCCGGTTACACTGCAGTAGAAAAATATCAGATTGCCCGCAGACATCTTCTTCCAAAGGCTCTCGATGCCATGGGAATTAAGAAAAATGCATTGAAAGTAACCGACGGAGCGATTCGCAGGATTATTGATGAATACACAATGGAGGCCGGTGTCCGTGACCTGAAAAAACTGATCGATACTCTTTGCCGGACGGCTGCCGTCCAACTTGTTAAAAATGAGGGAACAACACTGACCGTCACTAAGACAAATCTCGAAAAATATCTTGGAAAAAAGCAGCTCCACCATGAGCGGAAACTCTCTTCCCCTGAACCGGGAGTTGTCACCGGACTTGCATGGACAAGAGCGGGCGGAGAAATTTTATTTATAGAAAGTAAACTGATTCCGGGCAAAGGCAAGATGATTATTACCGGCCAGCTTGGAGATGTAATGAAGGAGTCCATTCAGATTGCACTGAGTCTTGTAAAATCACTTTATCCAAAGGAAAGCAAAGTGCTTGATGACCACGACCTCCATATCCATGTTCCTGCCGGTGCGGTTCCAAAAGACGGGCCATCAGCCGGAATCACGCTGACAACAGCACTTGCATCACTTCTCACGGGGAAGAAAGTCAGCCCGGAATATGCCATGACCGGAGAAGTTTCCCTGCGTGGCGGTGTCATGCCGATCGGCGGACTTCCTGAAAAGCTTATGGCCGCCCAGCGTGCAGGAATCACAAAGGTTCTGATTCCTGCTGACAATGAACAGGATCTCGATGACGTTGCCGATGAGGTTAAAAATAAGCTGAAAATCATTCCGGTGAAAAAAGTGACTGAGGTACTAAAACTGGTGTTGAAATAACCCTGGATTTCCAGTCTCTTTCTTGTAAAAGATTATCTTGATAACCGATAATCCGACATAATTCAGAAATCGCCCTATACCAGTTGCTGTGCATCTGATATAAGGCGATTTTTTATCTATTATGCAGCAATTTATGTTCCTTGCCCTTCAGGATTCCCTCATAAACCTCTGCAATGATCGGATTTTCATCGGATCTCTTGATCTGTGCCATGCTGTCGATCTTATACATTCCATCCAGCCGGGCCTGTTTCGTCCTCGGTCCGATCGGCACCGGCTGTCCACCACCGGCAATACAGCCTCTTTTACATGCCATCACTTCTACGAAATCATATTGGACTTCACCGGCTTTGATCCTCTCCAGCAGTGTTTCTGCACAGCGAAGACCATTCACCACTGCAATTTTCACCGTTCTGTCCTCAAGCTGGATGGAGGCTTCTTTGATTCCTTCAATCCCGCGGATTCCCGTAAAGCTGATGTCCTGCAGATCTTCCATCCTGCTGCTGTGTACCAGACGTCTCAGAACTGCCTCGGTCACACCACCCGTTACTCCAAAGATCGCTGCTGCCCCCGAAGACAGACCAAACGGCATATCCAGTGCCTCCGGTTCGATCTGCGACAGATCTATTCCCGCTTCTTTGATCATACGGGTCACTTCTGTCGTGGTCAGTACATAATCTACATCCTGCTGCCCTTCTGTAAAATGCTCCGGTCTTTTGATCTCTGCTTTTTTTGCCGTACATGGCATAATCGAGATCACAACCGTCTTGCGGAGGCTTCGTCCTTCTTTTTCCGCTTCTGCCGCTTTCATCCGGGCTTCTTCCTTCAGCAATGCTCCGAACATTGCCTGCGGAGAACGGCAGGTGGAAATATTTTCCCGAAATTCCGGGTAACGGTTCTCACAGAACTTCACCCAGCCCGGACAGCAGGAAGTAAATAACGGAAGATTCTTACCGGATTTTAAACGCTCCAGCAATTCTGCTGACTCTTCCATTACCGTCAGGTCTGCCCCGAAATTTGTATCATATACCTCATCAAATCCCATATGTCGCAGAGCTGCCACCAGGCGTCCCAGTGTATTTTCACCTTTCGGGATTCCAAATTTATCTCCGATCGCCACCCGGACAGCCGGTGCGATCTGTGCCACAACTCTGATATTCTTATCCGCCAACGCTTTCCATACCGGATCAACATCCTGCCGGATACTGATCGCACCGGTCGGACAGACCGCCCTGCACTGTCCGCAGCCTACGCAGTCAGTCTCTGCCAGCTCTCTGTTAAATGCCGGCATAACCTGCATTTTTGAACCCCGGAAAGCAAAATCCAGAATGCCAAGTCCCTGGATTTCATCACAGGTACGCACACAATCCCCACAGAGAATACATTTATTGGGGTCTCTTATTACACAATCCGAAGAGGTATCCAGTGGAAGTGGTTTCTTATGATTTTCAAATCTGATCTCTGAAATACCCAACTGGCTTGCCAGCTTCTGTAACGTACAGACTCCATTTTTGGCACACGTTGTACAGTCACGGCAATGGGATGACAACAGCAGTTCAATGATCATTTTCCTGTGATGCTGCAATCTTGGTGTATTTGTATAGATCACCATACCATCCCGTGGTACTTCTGAACAGGATGCAAATACCTTTCCACGTTCATCTTCCACCACACACATCCTGCACGCCCCATAGGTTGACAGTTCTGAATGATAACAGAACGTAGGAAGATCGATTCCCGACTTTCGGATCACTGAGAGGACATTTTTTTCATCTGTAAAAGCCACTCTCCTGTTGTTAATTGTCATATAGCCCATACTCTGTTCCTCCTACCCTTCAATATGAATCGCACCAAATGCACAGGCACTCGCACATGCTCCACATTTGATACATTTTTCCGTATCGATCGTAAATGGTTCCTTGATCTTTCCGCTGATCGCACCGACCGGACAGTTTCTCGCACATTTTGAACATCCTTTACACCGCTCAGGACTGATGATAAACTTTCGTAATGCAGTGCAGGTATGGGAGGCACATTTCTTTTCAACCACATGCTCCACATACTCATCATGGAATACTTTCAGCGTACTCATAACCGGAAGTGCCGCACTCTTTCCAAGACCGCACAGTGCAGTTTCTGTGATCATGTTCGCCAGTTCCTCCAGCAGATCAAGGTCTTCCAGCTTTCCATTTCCTGCCACGATCCGCTCCAGGATCTCCAGCATACGCTTTGTTCCTTCACGACATGGCACGCACTTTCCACAGCTTTCATTCTGCGTAAAATTCATAAAGAATCTCGCCACTTCCACCATGCACGTATGGTCATCCATCACAACCAGTCCGCCCGAACCGATCATTGCCCCCATTTTTTTCAATGAATCAAAATCCAGACTGACATCCAGATCTTTCGACACCAGGCATCCTCCTGACGGACCTCCGATCTGCACCGCTTTGAACGCTCCGTCTCCTTTGATGCCACCACCAATATCGTAGATCACTTCCCGCAGGGTCGTTCCCATCGGCACTTCGATCAGACCTGTATGCCGAACACTTCCTGTCAATGCAAATGCTTTTGTTCCCGGACTTTTTTCCGGTCCGATGGAACGGAACCATTCTGCTCCTTTATTAATGATCATCGGAACATTGGCAAAGGTCTCTACATTATTAAGAACCGTCGGCTTTCCAAACAGACCCTGTTCCACCGTCCTTGGCGGTTTGACACGCGGCATACCTCTTTTTCCCTCAATGGACGCAGTCAATGCACTTCCTTCTCCGCAGACAAATGCTCCTGCACCGCGATTAATATGTAGGCGAAATGAAAAATCTGTTCCTAAAATATGATCGCCTAAAAGACCGCTTTCCTCTGCCTGTGAAATTGCCCGTTTCAAACGGCTGATCGCCAGCGGATATTCCGCTCTCACGTAAATATAACCTTCTCTGGCTCCTACCGCATAAGCCCCGATCATCATTCCTTCGATCATCTTATGCGGATCTCCTTCCATAATACTCCGGTCCATAAATGCTCCCGGATCTCCCTCATCACCGTTACAGACTACATAGCGGGTCTTTTCTTCCTGACGGGCTACCTGTGACCATTTATATCCCGTTGGGAATCCACCGCCTCCTCTTCCTCTTAAATTGGATGCTGAAATCTCTTCCACCACTTCCTGCGGTGTCATCTCAAACAGGACTTTCTCTAATGCCTCATATCCTCCGGTGGAAATGTATTCTTCTATATGTTCTGCATCAATATGTCCACAGTTTTTCAGTACATTTCTCGTCTGCTTTTTATAAAACGGGATTTCTTCCTGCTTTTTATACTCAAGCCCATCCTGCTTAAATAAAAGATGACGGATAACATCTCCCTTTTCGATCGTTCTGTGGAAAATCTCATCGCAGTCTTCCGGCTTTACTTTTGTATAAAGGATTCCTGCCGGTTCGATCCGCATCAGCGGTCCCATTTCACAGAATCCGTGACATCCGCTTTTCTTCACTTCCAACGGGCCACTACCATGAGCAATCTCCGGTCCAAATTCCACGTCAATATCCGGATTTTCTTCTGCAAGTTCGCTCATCCGCCTGTATATCTCACCTGATCCGCCTGCCAGACACCCGGTTCCTGCACAGATCAAAATCCTGCAACGGCTGTCGCTGATCTTTTTTGCCGCCTCTTCACGAATCTGATGAAGTATTTCTCTGCTCGTAATTTTTTCCATACTTATTCCGCTCCTCTCAATTCGTGAATCAGTTCTGCCGCAGCATCCGGGGTCATTCCCGGATAAACCTTATCATTTACTGTCAGAACCGGAGCAAGTCCGCACGCTCCAAGACAGGAAACTGTCTCCAGTGTAAATAACATATCGTCCGTTGTCGCCTTTTCTTCTGAAAGTCCAAGTTCACTATAAAGCCGTTCCAAAATCGGAATTGACTTTCTGACATGACAGGCAGTTCCATTACAGACTTTAATAATGTACTTTCCCTTTGGTTCAAAAGAGAAGTTTTCATAAAATGTTGCCACACTGTATGCCTTTGCTTCATTGATCCCAAGTTTCTTCGCCACATACCTCAGAAGTTCCGGTGGAAGATACCGATATTCACTCTGAATGTCCTGAATGATCGGAATCAGTGAAGCCGGTTCAAGTCCATGCTGCGAAATGATCTCATCTGCTTTTTTATAGTAGGTTTGATCTAACATATAGCTCCTCCTTCAATATTTTTGTGCAGTTCTTATTATACTTTGATAATTTTCTATCAATTTGTTTTTATTATAGGTTATTTTATATGATTAATCAATAAACATCGCCCCTCAAATGTCTATTTTTAACAATTTT
>ENA-OWOV01000538-OWOV01000538.1-gut-metagenome-genome-assembly--contig:-NODE-538-length-12210-cov-6.256326_pt1 | contig 12210 bp, 10 predicted proteins | sample MGYA00248247_ERZ651799 | MGnify/ENA primary metagenome ERZ651799 (study PRJEB26908, sample SAMEA4031712) | gut metagenome | biome: gut; feature: normal infant; material: stool | place: China | collected 2015...
GTCAAGCCCATGGTGTTCTGCGGCATCTACCCCGCCGACGGTGCCAAGTACCCCGACCTGAAGGACGCGCTGGAAAAGCTGCAGCTGAACGACGCTTCCCTGACCTTTGAGCTTGAGACCAGTGCCGCGCTGGGCTTTGGCTTCCGCTGCGGCTTCCTGGGCCTGCTCCACATGGAGATCATCACCGAGCGTCTTGAGCGGGAGTTCGACCTGGACATCATCACTACCACCCCCAGCGTCCGCTACCGCCTGACCATGACGGACGGCACCGTGGAGATGATCGACAACCCCTCCAGCTACCCGGACCCCTCCAACATCGTCAAGCAGGAGGAGCCCTTTGTGGATGTCCACCTCTACACCCCCAACGATTACGTGGGTGCCCTGATGGATCTGTGCCAGCAGAAGCGCGGCGTGCTCATCGACATGAAGTATCTGGACGATGTCCGCGTGGACCTGCACTACGCCCTGCCTCTGGGCGAGATCGTCTACGACTTCTTCGATGCCATCAAGAGCCGCAGCCGCGGTTACGCCAGCTACGACTACGAGTTCAAGGAGTACCGCGAGAGCGATCTGGTCAAGCTGGACTTCCTGCTGAACGGCGACCCCGTGGACGCGCTCTCCATGATCGTGTTCCGGGACAACGCCTACGCCAAGGGCCGCCGCATCTGCGAAAAGCTGCGGGACAACATTCCCCGTACCCTGTTCGAGATCCCGGTGCAGGCCGCCATCGGCGGCAAGATCATTGCCCGCGAGACCGTCAAGGCCATGCGCAAGGACGTGCTGGCTAAGTGCTACGGCGGCGATATCTCCCGCAAGAAGAAACTGCTGGAAAAGCAGAAGGAAGGCAAAAAGAAGATGCGTCAGCTCGGCAGCGTCTCCCTGCCCAGCGAAGCCTTTACCGCTGTGCTGAAGCTGGACAGCACGGATGACTAAGGGGTTTGCTACTTGCATTTTCAACAGGATTATGATACTTTAGAATCAGAAACAGCCGCACACCTTATAAAGAGAGGTATCCTGCCATGAAGGACCAGTATCAGCATTATCTCGAGCTCCTGAAAGGACTGCGGCTGATGGACGATGATTTCTTTTCAGAAGCATTGGATGAAAAAATCGAGCCTGTGGAATATATCCTGCGCACGATTCTTGAGCGCAACGACATCAAGGTTCAGTGCACCGAGGCTCAGGTGGAATACAAAAGCGCAACCAAGCGCTCCATCAAATTGGACATCCGGGCTGTGGATGCCGAGGGCCGCGTACTGGACATCGAGGTCCAGCGGGCAGACAAGGGTGCCAGCGTCCGCCGGGCGCGCTTCCACAGCAGTGTCATCGACCGGACGTTACTGGAAAAAGGTGAAGATTTTGACGCATTGGTGGACACCTATGTCATCTTCATCACTGAGCATGACAAATATGGTGCAGGCCTGCCGTTATATCATGTAGAGAGAACAGTCACAGAGTTGCAGCACACCACGTTCGGTGATGGAGCTCATATCATTTATGTGAATGGCGCATTCCGTGATTTGGAGCATCCCGTTGGACGTTTGATGCATGACATGAACTGTACCGACCCGAACAAAATGTTGAACCCGCTTCTTGCCAAAGAGGTACGCTATCTGAAAGAAACCGAAGGAGGGAGATCACAGATGTGCAGAGCATTTGAAGAGGTTGCGCGAGAATCCGCAAGAGATGCCGAGTATCAAAAGGCTGTACGGACAGCAAAGAAGATGCTGGCTTTGGGGCAGCTGAATCTGGAAACGATTGCTGAGTGTACAGAGCTTTCTCTCGACGAAGTAAAAGCGCTTGCAGATAAGAAACCTGCCTGACAGCGATACAAACAAACGTCCCCCTGCACCGTTCAAACCACGAATGGCGCAGGGGGACGTTTCATATCCCGATATTTTCAGTTCAGGCCCTTGAACCAGTTCAGGCTGTCCTTGATGCCGTGCATGGAGTCCTGAATGATCCGGCCATAGATATAGATGCTGTATGCCGCCGCAACGACCTGCACAAAGGCTTTTCCAAGCTCCACGCCATAGCTCAGCAGCGGCTTGACCTGATGCCAGAGGGGGCGGATCTGATCCTTCAGCTCCCCCACCCAGGCAGGAGCGCCGCCGGAGACCTGCTCCAGCTCCTCAGCGGGAATGACGGTGCACTGCGCCGGAAATTTTAAGTTCTGCTGCATGTCCGCTCCTCTCAAAGTGCCAGGCTTGCCAGCAGCACCAGAACGACGCTTCCGGCCGCCAGCCCCATCGTTGTAAGAAGGGTGTCCGGATCTACCTCTTTCTCTTCTACCACTTCCGCGCTGCCGCCGTTGGCAGACCAATGGGCATAGACGGTGGTATCCGCACCAAACGCCGTATCGTTGGCTTTGACCTGCACATCAATGGGAAAACCGGTGACATCATCTGTGCCAGAGGTGTACCAGCCATCAAAGGTGTAGCCCTCCATGCTGGCACCGGGCAGGCTGCCCAGTTTGCCCTCGTCATTGGTGCGCTCTGCGGCAGAGGTACAGGTGCCGCCGTTGGCATCAAAATAGACGATGACCTTTGCCGCAAAAGCGGTGGGGGTACACAGGCAGACCGCCAGCACACAGGCCAGCCCCGCCAGCATCCGTTTGAACTTCTTCATCCTGCGCTCTCTTTCCGGCTCAACGTCAGACGCTGTAGCCCTGTGCCTTGATGACATCCACCACCTGAGAAACGTACTTCTGGCAGGTGTCGTGGTCAGGGGCCTCCACCATCACACGGACCACCGGCTCGGTGCCGGACTCCCGGACAAGGATGCGGCCGGTATCGCCCAGTGCCTCGGCCACCGCCTTGACAGCGGCCTGCACAGCGGCATCGTCCTGCGCGGCCTTCTTATCGGTCACACGGACATTTTCCAGCACCTGCGGGTAGATCTTCAGCGGGGCGGCCAGCGCACTCAGAGGCTTCTTCTTGGCCAGCATGACCTCCATCATCTTCAGGCTGGTCAGGATGCCGTCACCGGTGCTGGCGTACTTGGAGAAGATGATGTGGCCGCTCTGCTCACCGCCGATGCGGCAGCCGTTCTTGGCCATATACTCGTAGACATACTTGTCACCCACGGCAGTCTTGGCGTAGCCGATGCCCTGCTCGTCAAAGGCCTTGTACAGGCCAAAGTTGGACATGACCGTGGTAACGACGGTATTGGTCAGCAGTTTGCCGCGCTCCTTCATGTAGCAGCCGTAGATGTACAGGATGTGGTCACCGGTGATCACATTGCCCTTTTCGTCCACGCAGAGGCAGCGGTCTGCATCGCCGTCATAGGCAAAGCCCACGTCCAGGCCCTTTTCCACCACGAACTTCTGCAGGCCCTCGATGTGGGTGGAGCCTGCGTTCAGGTTGATGTTCAGGCCGTTGGGCTGGTTGTTGATGACGTAGGTGTCTGCGCCCAGCGCATCGAACACGCTCTTGGCAATGTTCCAGCTGGCACCGTTTGCGCAGTCCAGACCCACCTTGATGCCCTTGAAGGAGTAGATGCCCAGGCTGATCAGGTAGCCCATGTAGCGGTTGCGGCCTGCCACATAGTCCACGGTGCAGCCGATATGCTCCCGGTGGGCAAAGGGCAGCTCCGGCCAATCCTGATCAAAGACATGGAGCTTGCCGTCGATGTAGTCCTCCACCAGCAGCAAGGTCTCCTCGGGCATCTTTTCGCCGTAGCAATCGATCAGCTTGATGCCGTTGTCGTAGAACGGGTTATGGCTGGCGGAGATCATAATGCCGCAGTCAAAATCATCCACGCGGGCAATGTAGGCCACGCTGGGGGTGGTGGTGACGTGGAGCAGGTAGGCATCCGCGCCGGAAGCGGTCAGGCCCGCCACCAGGCTGTACTCGAACATATACGAGCTGCGGCGGGTGTCCTTGCCAATGACGATGCGGGCAGGCTCATTGTTGCCGTTGCGCTCCCGCAGTGCATTATAATACCAGCCCAGAAAACGGCCCACCTTGTAGGCGTGGTCGGCGGTCAGGTTCACACCGGCCTCGCCACGGAAGCCGTCGGTACCAAAATATTTTCCCATGATCCTCTTCTCCTTCTATTGCAACGTTACGTTTTCTCTTATCCCTGAGAGCGCTCTCTCCTTGCTCTTACTCTTTATAATAGCATAAAATCGGAAAAGAATCCATGGGTTTGGGCATTCTGTGCAGCCCACCCCCGGAACAACAGCTCTTTTTTCAGCCTTTACTGCATCTTTAGGAAAAGTATGGTATACTTTTCATCTGGAGTAGAATAGATATGGAGGGATCCCCATGAAGCAGAAGACCCGCTGGCACGACGCGCTGGTCCTGGCCGCTGTGCTGTGCGCCGCCTTTCTCATTGTGACCGGCACACAGCAGATCACCGGCCGGATCGATGGCGTTGCATCGATGGTGTTTGTTCTGGCAGTTTTTTTGATCTCGATCTATACGGATGGTTATGTGTGGGGCGTGGTGGCTTCCCTGATCGGCGTGCTGGCCGTGAATTTTGCGTTCCGCTCCCCTTACTTTGCCTTCAACTTCACCCTGCCGGAGAACCTGTTCTCGGGCATGGCGATGCTGGTGGTGTCCATTATGACCAGCACCCTGACCACCCGCATCAAAAAGCAGGAACAGCTGCGGATGGAGAGCGAGACCGAAAAAATGCGGGCCACCCTGCTGCGGGCCGTCTCCCACGATCTGCGCACGCCCCTTACTTCTATTTACGGGGCCTGTTCCACGGTCATTGAAAATTATGACAGCCTGGAAAAAGAGCAAAAATTAAAACTTCTTGGCGAAGCCTGTTCCGATGCCCAGTGGCTGAACCGGATGGTGGAGAACCTGCTGTCTGTCACCCGCTTTGACGGTGGGCAGGTGGCCGTGCAAAAGACTCCCACCGTGCTGGACGAACTGATCGACACCGTGCTGGTGCGGTTCCAGAAGCGCTACCCCAAGGTGCCCGTTACCACCTACCTGCCCGACAGCTTCATCGTGATCCCCATGGACTCGATGCTGATCTCGCAGGTGCTGACGAACCTTTTGGAAAATGCCGCCGTCCATGCCGAGGGGATGACCCAGCTGACCCTGCGGGTGTTCACACTGGGCAGCCGGGCAGTGTTTGAGGTATCGGACAACGGCTGCGGCATTCCGAAGGAGCGCCTGCGCACCCTGTTCACCGGTGTGCTGCCCGCCGATGCCGCAGCCGACAGCGGCAAGCACGGCATGGGCATCGGCCTTTCGGTCTGTGCCGCCATCGTCAAGGCCCACGGCGGCGAGATCCAGGCCGAGAGCAAGGTGGGCGAGGGCACCACCATCCGCTTCTGGCTGGAGACCGAATCGATTGAGACGGAGGAAAACGAAGATGAGCAATAACAAATTCAAGGTTCTGGTCGTGGAAGACGAAGCCAACATCTGCAGCTTTATTGAGACGCTGCTGGAGACCAACGGCTATCAGGCCCTTGTTGCCAACACCTGCGCCATGGGCCAGACCCTGTTCACCTCCCACAATCCGGACCTTATCATCCTGGATCTGGGCCTGCCTGACCGGGACGGGCTGGAGCTCATCCGTTTTGTGCGGCAGAAGTTCCTGACCCCCATCGTCGTGCTCTCGGCCCGCACCACCGAGCAGGACAAGATCGAGGCGCTGGATCTGGGAGCCAACGATTACATCACCAAACCCTTTGGCACCGGCGAGCTGCTGGCCCGGGTGCGCGCCGCCCTGCGCACCAACCGCTTCGGCGTGCTGGGCGGAATGCCCGGCGGCGTGTTCCGGGCACAGGGGCTTGAGATCAACTATGAGCGCCGCAAGGTCTTTGTGGACGGTGCCGAGATCAAGCTGACCCAGACCGAATACAACATCGTGGCCTTTCTCTCGGAACATGCAGGCCGGGTGATGACCTATGCCGCCATCGTGCGGGCCATCTGGGGCGATACCGACTGCGGCAGCACCAAAAAGCTGCAGGTCAACATGGCAAACATTCGCAAAAAACTGGGCAGCGTGCCCGGGCGCAACACCTATATCCTGAACGAACTGGGCGTGGGATACCGGATGATCGACGAGGATACCGATGCCAGGCCCGAAAACTGAGGACTGCGTATGCTTCCTGCACTGATCATTTTTCTGCTGACCTATCTTCTGATGCTGGTCCTGCCGCAGTACCGGCCTTTTGCCGCGCTGGGCGGGGCCGCTCTGTTTCTGGCTCTGGGCGCGGCGGGCCTGTGGGACTTTACCCTGATGGATGCCGCCCGGGCTGTGGACTTCAATGTCCTGCTGATGATGGCGGGCACCATGGGCACGGTCTCCCTCTTTATTGAGAGCAGGATGCCCGCCCGGCTGGCCGAGCTGCTCATCGTGCGGGTGCCCAATGTAAAATGGGCCGTGTGTATGCTGGCCCTTTTTGCCGGAGTCATCAGCGCCTTTGTGGACAATGTTGCCACAGTGCTCATGGTGGCCCCTGTGGGCCTTGCCATTGCCCGCAAGCTCAGGATCTCCCCCGTGCCCGTCCTCATCTCCATTGCGGTCTCCTCCAACCTGCAGGGAGCCGCCACCCTTGTGGGTGACACCACCAGCATCCTGCTGGGCGGCTTTGCGGGGATGAACTTCTTCAATTTCTTCTGGATGGAGGGCAGGCCCGGCATCTTCTTCGGGGTGGAGCTGGGGGCGCTGGCCTCTCTGGGCGTGCTGCTGTTCACTTTCCGGCACGAGACCCAGCCCATCTCGGCCACGGTGGAGACCGAGGTCACCGACACGGTTCCCTCCGCCCTGATGCTGCTGACGGTGGGCCTGCTCATCGCGGCCTCCTTCCTGCCCCAGCCTGCGGGAGGTCTGCCGCTGGCGCTCTACGGCCTGCGCAGCGGGCTGATCTGTGCAGGGGTCTGCCTGTTCGGCATCCTGCGCGCCTGCCTGCGCCGCCGCTCGTTCGCGCCGTTCCGGCTGGCGGCCCGGGAGCTGGACTGTGACACCCTGCTGCTGTTGTTCGGGCTGTTCATCCTGATCGAGGGCATCCGCAAGGCCGGGGTCATCGATGCCGCCGCCCAGCTGTTCTACACCCTCTCCGGTGATGATCCCTTCCGGCTCTATACCCTGCTGGTATTCGTCTCGGTGGGCCTTTCTGCCTTCATCGACAACATCCCCTATGTGGCCACCATGCTGCCGGTGGTGCAGGGCATTGCCGGGCTGATGAACGGCGGTGCGGGCTTCCCGCCCGAGCTGTTTTATTTCGGCCTGCTCACGGGCGCAACTCTGGGCGGCAACCTGACCCCCATTGGCGCTTCGGCCAACATTGCAGCCATCGGCATCCTGCGCAAGCAGGGTGAGCAGGTGCGCACCCGTGATTTTCTGCGCATCGGCATTCCGTTCACACTGGCAGCTGTTCTTACGGGCTATGTGTATCTCTGGCTGGTGTGGGGCGCATAAGCGCTGCCGTGCCAGAGCAGCAGCAAAGAAAAGCGCGCCGTGTCCAACGACACAGCGCGTTTTTCTTGTTTATTTCAACCCGATCTGCTGGGCGTATTCTTCCAGCAGCTCCCGCTCCAGGAAGGGGGTTTTCACGCCCTCACGGTCGCGGTAGGTCTCGTGGCCCTTGCCGATGACGGCGATCAGGTCGCCCTCCTGGGCGTGATCCACGGCGTAGTGGAGCGCGTCCAGACGGTCGGGGATCTCCACAAACTTGGCATCGGGGTTGCCCTTGTTCATGCCCACCCGGATATCGGCGAGGATGTCCTCGATCTTCTCAAAGCGGTTGTTGTCCTCGGTCAGGATGGAGAAATCCGCCATTTTGGCACAGGTCTCGCCCATGCCGTAGCGGCGCAGCTTGGAGCGGTTGCCGCCGCAGCCGAACACCACCACCAGCCGGTGGGGGTGATAGGCCCGCAGGGTGGTGAGCAGGCTCTCGGTGGAGACCTCGTTGTGGGCGTAGTCCAGCAGGATGGTAAACTTTTTGCTGATGGGCACCAGCTCCACGCGGCCCTTGACCACGCACTTGCCCAGACCCTCGTGGATGGCGGCATCGGGCAGGCCCAGCACCTTGCCCACGGCCAGGGCAGCCAGCGCGTTGTAGACGCTGAACTCGCCGGGCATGTTCACCCTGACATCCATATTGTCTCTGCCGGAGACGTGGAACGCCACACCCAGAAAATCGTGGGTGCGCAGCAGCTCACAGCCCTCGGCGCGGTAGTCGGCCTTTTCACTGCGGCCATAGGTCACCAGCTTGCAGGTGTGGCCTTCCAGCAGGGCTTCGGTGTTCTCGTCATCGATGTTCACCACGCCCACATCACACCGCCGGAAAAGCTGGCCCTTCCAGCTGCGATACTCCTCAAAGGTCTTGTGCTCACCGGGACCGATGTGGTCGGGGGAGAGGTTGGTGAATACACCGATATCATAGTGCACACCCGCCACACGGTCCATCATCAGGCCCTGGCTGGACACCTCCATCAGGGCCACATCGCAGCCTGCGTCCAGAAACTGGCGGAAGGTCTTTTGCAGCTCGTAGCTCTCAGGGGTGGTGTTGGCGGTCTCCTGATGACGGCCCATGAAGTAGATGCCGTTGGTGCCGATCATGCCGACCTTTTGCCCGGCAGCTTCCAGCACGCTCTTGATCATGTGGGTGGTGGTGGTCTTGCCCTTGGTGCCGGTCACGCCGATCATGGTCATCTGGCGGGAGGGGTTGCCAAAGAGGTTGCCGCTCATCAGCGCCATGGCATAGCGGCTGCTCTCCACCTTGACCACGGTCACACCGGGCATGGCAGAAAGGTCAATGTCGTGCTGGATGACCAGCACGCTCACGCCCTTGGCGGCGCAGTCCGCGGCAAACTCGTGGCTGTCACGCTGGGTGCCCACGATGCAGACAAAGGCAAGGCCCGGGGCCGCCTTCCTGCTGTCGTAGATGATGTCCTGCACTTCGGTATCCAGGCTGCCCTGCACCAGGGTAAAGGGCACGCCTTCCAGTAATTGTTCCAGCTTCATAACATTACACGCTCCTTATTGGGTCGTTTGGGTTGGATCTGCATCGCCCGCTGCCGGGGTCGTTCCCTCGGCGGGGGTCGGCTGTACAGTCTGTCCGGCTTCGGGTCCTGCCGGGGCTGCGGCGGCATCCGTTGGTGTTTCAGCCGCAGCATCTGCGGCGGCATCGCCCTCTGCCGGGGCGGTGCCGTCTGCCGTTTCACCGGTCACACCCTCTCCGGCGGGTGTTTCCTCCACCGGTTCAGGCACGATGTAGCCGGAGGGCAGCTCCGGCTCACCCTGTGCAAAGGTGAACTTGCGGGTGCTGGACATGCTGATATGGGTGAAGTCCAGCTTACCGGTGTCGGTCGCGGCACAACCCTTGCCGTCCTCATTCAGCAGGACGTGCTTTGCCAGCTTGAGCTTATATTCCAGCTCATTCAGGGTGCCCAGCCAGACGCTGATGCGGTCCTGATAGAGGAAGGCCATCTCGTCCACATCCGCAAACTCGATGCGGGTCACGTCGGCGCTCATGCCTGCGGCATCCAGCGCAGCCAGCAGGGTGTTCAGGCTTTCCAGCCGCTGGTCTGCTTCCTCCTCGGCGGTACCGGAGGCGCTGCTGTCGGCGGCGCTGTCCGGGGTGCTGTCGGCCTTGGGCTCCGCCGCAAAGGTCAGCTGTTCGCCGGGCTCAGCAGAGACCGGTTCGCCGCCGTACAGGGTAGGCAGACCGGCAGGCTGGGCAGGATCCTTTTCCAGGATCTTCAGGCTGCCCGAGAGGGTCAGCCAGCCGGAGGAGGTCTGCATGGCCCAGGCAGGCCGGGCTTCTGTTACCCGCACCACCACGGTGCCGGGGTAATCCCGCTCCACCCGGATATCCTCCAGCATGGGGAACACTTTTTCCAGCGCGGCGGCCTTGCTGCCGGGGTCAAAGCTGAAGATATTCTCTTCCGGATGGACATCCAGCGCCTGCAGGATCTGGTCGCTGGTATAACCGCCGGCCTCCTGCACCACACCGTCCGCTGTCTGCACCTGAATGGAGCTGATCTTGAACAGCATCGTCACGGTGAGGTAGACTCCCGCGCCGATGACGCAGAGCAGCATGACAAGGGCCGTGAGCCGCCGCATGAGCCTGCGCCGCCGGATGGCGGCCCGGGTCAGCTTCCGCTTTTTCCTGCCCTCCCGCCGGACGGGGTCGCGCCGGGCGTTCTGCCCCTGCACCGGCCGCATCCGCTGGCCGTTACGGCTCTGGGCGTTCTGTGGGCGGCGCTGGGCGTTCCGGTTCTGGCCGCCAGACGGGCGGCGGTTCCGCTGGTTGCCCCCGGAGGTGCGCCGCTGGCCGTTCTGCCCGCTGCGGGGGCGCTGTGCGCCGCTCTGGCTGCTCCGCCCGCCGGTGGGAAAGGTGATGCTGTTATCCGGGTAGGAGCCGTAGTTCACCGTGCGCTCCGTATACCGGCTGGGGCGGGGCGCATCGGGGTCATAATTGGGGTTCGTGATGGGGTGGCCGCCGGAGGAATATCCTGCGTACCCGCTGTACCCCAGGTCACTGCCAGCACCCGCGCTGCTGCGGCGCTGGGTGCTCTGCCCGCCGCGCCGGTCATCCCGGGCCTGATCGTAGGCCTGGCGGCGCTTGCGGTTCCGGCTGTTCCGGTCATTCTGCGGCATCCGGCTGCACCTCCTTTCCTCTGTTTTTTCCTTCCGTTACGGGGTCTTGACCAGCTTGAGCAGGGCATCCGCAATGCGGTCCAGGCTGTCGTCCACCGACAGGCTCCGGGCATTGCGGCCCATCTCAGCCAGCTTGCCGGGCTGGGCCAGCATCCCGGAAACGGTCTGCACCAGCTTTTCGCCGGTCAGGTCTTTTTCCTCAATGACCACAGCAGCGCCGGCCTTCTGCAGCTCCATGGCGTTGTAATACTGGTGGTTCTCGGCCACGTTGGGGCTGGGGATAAGCACAGCGGCGCGGCCCACAGCCTCCAGCTCAGCCAGTGTCAGGGCACCGGCACGGCTGATGACAAGGTCCGCTGCTGCCAGCAGCTCGGGCATATTGTTGATGTATTCCTTCACCACAAGGCTCTCGCCGGGGGCAAAGCCCTTTTCCTTTTCCAGATCCCGGAACAGCTGCACGCCGTACTGGCCGGTGGCATGGAGATGAAGGACAGGCTTTTTGTTCTTCTGCTCCCATGCGCAGAGGTCGGCCACCACCTCGTTCACACGGCGGGCACCCAGACTGCCGCCGAAGGAGAGGATCACGGTGCGGTCCCCCGCGCCCAGTTCGGCACGGATGGCTTCCCGGTTCTTCGCCTGGGTGAACACCTCAGGCCGGACGGGATTGCCCACCACGATGGTCTTTTCGGGTGCGCCCAGCTTTTCCACGGCGGCGGGCACAGCGGCGAACACGATGTCCACATCCGGGGCCAGCAGCTTGTTGGTCACACCGGGAAAGGCGTTCTGCTCATGCAGGGCGGTCTTGATGCCCTGTTTGGCGGCGCAGCGCACCACCGGGCCGGACACATAGCCGCCGCAGCCAATGACCAGATCGGGCTGGATGTCCTTCATCATCTTTTTGGCCTTGGGGCCGGAGAGTGCCAGATTCCACAGGGTAATGATGTTCCGCTTGATATTGTTCAGGCTCAGCTTTCGCTGAAAGCCGGTGATCTCGATGTGATGGAAGGGATAGCCCGCCTGTGTGACCAGACGGTACTCCATGCCCTCCTTTCGGCCCGCAAAATGGATCTCGGCGGTGGGGTCGGCCTTTTTGATGGCTCCCGCAATGGCCAGAGCCGGGTTGATATGGCCGGCAGTGCCGCCGGCTGCAATGAGTACACGCATCTTGGTTCCTCCTTACTGTTCTGTCTGCGCTCTGCGCGCGGTATCCAGCACGATGGTCTTTGCCTTGCGCTGGCGCTCCCGCTCGGCGTGGGCTTCCTCCCGTTCCAGACGGGCCCGTTCGCCGTTGCGTCCGATATTGACCATAAAGCCCATCTCGGCCAGCAGCAGGATCAGACTGGTGCCGCCGGAGGAGAAGAAGGGCAGCGAAATGCCGGTGTTGGGCAGGGTGTTGGTGACAACGGCAATGTTGCAGAACACCTGCCAGGCGATCTGCGCCATGATGCCGATGCCCACCAGCGTGCAGAACCGGTTTTCGGCATGGAAGGCGATCCAGAAGCCCTGCACCAGAAAGAGGACGAACAGCACGATGACGATCACCGCACCGACGAAGCCCAGTTCCTCGCACACGACACTGAAGATAAAGTCGTTGGTGCTCTCCGGCAGCCAGAGCTGCTTTTCGATGCTGTTGCC
>ENA-OWOV01000546-OWOV01000546.1-gut-metagenome-genome-assembly--contig:-NODE-546-length-12162-cov-3.421680_pt1 | contig 12162 bp, 9 predicted proteins | sample MGYA00248247_ERZ651799 | MGnify/ENA primary metagenome ERZ651799 (study PRJEB26908, sample SAMEA4031712) | gut metagenome | biome: gut; feature: normal infant; material: stool | place: China | collected 2015 ...
AAAAAAAGCCGGGTAGAAAACTGTTTTCATAACGTTTTGTGCCTGAGCAAAGCGAAAGGAATGGATATAAAAATGAAGAAAAACAGATGTGCACAAATGTTTGATTCAAAAATAATGTTTTTAAAAAGTAAAAATGTACCTGAAAAGAAGAAAGGTGAGGAATCAAAAGATGAATAAGAAGGCAAAGTTAAGTATGGGAAAAATCGTCGAACGTTTTTCCTATGGATGTGGAGATTTTGGATGCAATATCATCTATACGGCAATGTCAGCATTTCTTGTATTTTATTATACCGATTATGCAGGAGTAAATGCATTGGCAGTGGGAACGATTATGATGGTGTCAAGAATTTTTGATGGTATCAGCGATATCATCATGGGTGTCGTTGTAGACCGGACAAAATCCCGGTTTGGGAAGGCGAGATCCTGGATATTGCGTATGTGTATTCCGTTTGCGATATCTGGAGTATTGCTGTTTTCTGTACCGACATCGTGGACATCTACACCAAAACTGGTTTATATATTTATCACGTATAATCTCGTGTCAACGATTATTTACACTGCGATCAATGTTCCATACTCTGCGCTCAATGCGCTGATGACACAGGATCCATATGAACGGTCAGTGTTGAGTATTTTCCGAAATCTGCTTGCAACAGCAGGAACGTTACTGATCAACACATTTACATTACTGCTTGTAGAATATTTTGGAAATAATGCGTCAGCATGGACAAAAACATTCTGTGTGTTCGGTGTGATTGCGATCATAGCATTTTTATTTACGTTCTTTGGAACAAAAGAGCGTGTGGGAGCTGCGGAGTCAGCTGTGGATGAGGTTCCGTTTAAAGAAGGCGTAAAGGCGTTGTTCAAGAACAAATACTGGATGATGATGACTGGAATGCTTGCATTATTTTTCCTTATGTATTCTGTAAATGGAGGCTCTACGGTTTACTATGCGAAAGATATTTTAGGGGACAAAAATCTGGTTGGGACAATCAACGGAATTTTCAATATTGTACAAATTTGCGGAATGTTCTTTATCGCGATGCTTGTAAAACGATTTGGAAAGAGAAATGTATTTGCAATCGGCCTTGTGTTTGACATTATCGGGATGCTCGTGCTGAATTTTTCAGGCGGTTCACTTGCGATTATCATCATCTCCAGTGTGATCCGTGGTATTGGAAATGCGTGTGGAGGAGCAACCATGTGGGCGATGGTATCTGACACGATTGATTATGGCGAGTGGAAGACAGGATACCGAACAGAAGGGCTTGTGAACAGTGCATGTAGTTTTGGATATAAGATTGGAAATGGTGTTGGTTCGGCGTTGCTTGGATTGATTCTGGAAGTCGGAGGCTATGCGAATTCCGGTGCCATATTTTATATTCGGAGACAGAGAACCGTTTATCGGGTGCGTGGAAGAATTGGATAAGGCATTTAACTGGGCAGAAAAGTACGGATTACAGATATTGATAGATCTGCACACTGCACCGGAGGGACAAAATGGCTTTGACAACGGAGGTATTTGCGGAGTATGCAAATGGTCTAAAAATCCGGAAGAAGTGGAATTTGTGCTGACAGTGCTTGAACGGCTGGCAAAGCGTTACGGGGAAAGAAAAGGGCTGTGGGGTATTGAAGTGCTGAATGAACCAATTACAGAAAGTGTGTGGGAACTGTTTGATGTGCCAAACCGCTATCCGGCAGTCGACAAGGAGATGGCGGCCGGCTCCGGACCGAATACACTTGCATTTTTAAGGACATTTTATCAGGAAGCGTATGACCGCATACGAAAATATATGCCAAAAGAAAAATATGTTGTCATTCACGACGGATTTGTGCTTACAGCGTGGAAAGATTTTATGCGGGAAGAAAAATATGTAAATGTTGTGCTGGATACACATCAGTATCTGATGATGGCAGAGGCAGCTGGATGCGAACAGACGATAGAAGGATACACATGCTTTGTGAAAGAACATTATGAAAAAGAAATTGAGGAGATGGAGCAATATTTCCCGGTTATCTGTGGAGAGTGGTGTCTGTTCAATTCTCTTGCATGCGGATGTGACACAAAAGGCGGGCAGAGTGTGTTAAACGGCGTGGACGGTGCAAAAGAGGAGCGATTGACTTTAGAGGAAAAGAACGCAATCTATCGGGCTGTCGCTGATGCACAGCTTCAGGCATGGCAAAAGGAAAGCGGATATTTTTACTGGAGTTATAAGCTTTTGACGGATACGGTAAATGAAAACGGATGGCTTGGCTGGGACAGCTGGGATTTAGGGCGATGTGTCGATTTTGAATGGTTTCCGACACAAAAGAAGAAATAACAAAAAGGGGGCATAAGACTATGATTTTAAATCCGATACTTCCGGGATTCAATCCCGATCCATGAATTTGCAGAAAAGGGGATGACTACTACCTGGCAGTGTCTACGTTTGAATGGTTCCCGGGAATTCCGGTTTATCATTCAAAAGATTTGAAACACTGGGAATTATATACGCATATTTTGACTGATGATGAGGCGGTTGACTTGAAAAAGCTGCCGAGTGCAAAAGGAATCTGGGCGCCTTGCCTGACTTATTGTGAAGAGGAAGATATGTTCTATGTGGTATACGGTGTGATGAATTCCATGAATGCGAGATACTTTGATGTAGATAATTTTTTGGTGAAATCAAAAGACATCAAAGGACCGTGGAGCAAGCCCGTATATCTGCATTCATCAGGATTTGATGCTTCAATCTTGCATGATGACGACGGAAAGAAATATATTGTCTCTTTGGAATGGGAGACAAGAGAAGGGTATGAAAAACCGGGATTTATCTGCATTGTTGAGTATGACCCAAAAAAAGAAGAGATTGTTGGATATCCAAAACCACTTTGGCGAGGTGGAACAGACAGGGGATGCATTGAGGCGCCGCATCTGACAAAGAGAGGAGAATACTATTACATTATGTGTGCCGAGGGCGGCACGGGGTATAATCACTGTGTGACGATGGGACGTGCTAAAAATGTATGGGGACCGTATGAAAAAGATCCGATGAACCCGATTGTGACAAGTGTGCCGGGAGAATCCAATGAGCGAAAAGACCCGGATCATTTAAAGCCGAAATATTTCAATCCGGATTCTGTTTTGCAAAAATCAGGGCATGGAAGTTATGTGGAATTGCCGACAGGGGAAGTGTATCTGGTACATCTTTGTGCGAGACCGTTTGTGCCGGAACTTCGCTGTACACTTGGACGTGAGACTGCAATCCAGAAAATGAAATGGACGAAAGATGGGTGGCTTCGCATGGCAGATGGAACCAATCTTGCAAAGAGCGAGGTGGAAGAAAGCGCACTGCCAGAGGAAGAACTTCCGACAATTCCTGCGTTTGATGATTTTGACGGAGAAGAATTGGGCAATTTTTATTATGCACCGCGTATTATGCCGCAGCGTTTTGCAGATGTGACAGCGCGGAAAGGGTATGTGAGAATCAGGGGACAGGAATCGCGCACGTCTTTGAATAAAGTAAGTATCTTGGCAAGAAAGTTGACAAGTGTGTATGCGCGGGTAACGACCAAGATGGAATTTACTCCAGAGATTCATCAGCATAGCGCCGGACTGATTATGTATTATGACAATATGAACTATGTAAATCTGAGAAAATACTACAGTGAGACACTTGGGCAGAGTGCGCGTTCTAGTATTCTTCTGGAAAATGGAGAAATGACAGAATTTTTAAACACCAGGATTCCGGTGGAAGACAGACCAATTTACTTGCGGCTCTATGTACAGGGGAGAGAATCTTGGTTTGAGTGGAGTTATGATGGAGAACAGTATGAGCGAATAGGCAGGGTGTTTGACACGACAAAATATTCGGATGAGTATTGTAAATATGGGGAATTTACAGGGACATTCGTCGGGATGACTTGTGCTGACAGGGTATTGCATAAGCATTATGCAGATTTTGATTTTTTTGAATATCTTGCAGATGAGAGCAGAAATGTAGAATAAGGAATGTGCGAAAGCACATTCCTTATTCTACATTTTGAGCATCATCACGCAACTGAAGTAATTCAATATATTTTAAGACATCTTGTTTGGATTCAAGTGATAATTTCCGGTAAGCCATAATCACATCACGATCCAATGATTTTTCATTCGGCTCTTTTTTTAGATGGATATCTATGTTCGCAGCTTCTGAGCCGGAGATCAGATAGTCGATGGATACATGAAAGTAATTTGCAATTTTCTCTAGTTTTTCAAAATCAGGTTGACGACTTTTGGTTTCATAACCTGCAATGGTAGGACGAGAGACTTGTAAGTATTCAGCCAGCTGACCTTGGGTAATATTCCGTGTTTCGCGCAAGTCTTTTAAGTTATTCCCGAAATTCATATATCGTCCTCCTTGTCTTTATTTTTTCTATTTTATCAATACTGTTCTGTAAAAAGTGGAAAAGTGCCGATTTTCAACAAAAGAAAGTTGATTAGTTGAAAAATGGAACAAAAATAGGGCGTTGACATAAAAACACAAACTCCGTATAATTTAAGTAGGCAATAAAGTTGAGGGGAATGATAGACATGAAGATAGCAAAAAACGATGAAGAAAAAAGAAGTAAAATGTGGCGTTTTGTAACAGGCATCGCATCCATAATTATTATATTGGTTGTTGCATTTTTTATTACAAAACTTTTTGCGGGCAATCCATTAGACGGGAGATGGGAATCAGAAGAGAACAGCATGACGCTGATTTTTCAGGGAAATAATGATTTGACCGTAAAATTAGATTCTGCCGATGAAGGAACAGACATAAAAGTAAAGATGGATTATGTGCTTGACAAAGATGCAAAGACGATTACGATTAAAGTAGATGAGGCGGCTTTGCAGAAGGCAGCGGACAAATCGGATGGTCAGGTGACCGCAGAGAGTTTGGAAGCATCGCTTGGCAAGATTTCATCTACATTTGATTATAGCATTGAACAGAATGTGCTGGTACTTGCAGAGCGTGAATATGGGGATCAGCTTGTATTTACAAGACAGTAGCAGAAGATAGAGGCAGGAATAAGCAAAGAGTCTGACATGTCAGACTCTTTGCTTATTAGTGGAATTGGGGAGAGTTTATGTTCTCCCCGAGTATGAAAGGAGACAGAACATGAGACGAGAAGAGACAAAGGTAGTTCAGATAGGAAACTGTAAGATTGGCGGAGGGAATCCGGTTGCCATTCAGTCTATGACAAATACAAAGACAGAGGATGTGGAGGCGACAGTTGCCCAGATATTGGCATTGGAGGCAGCAGGCTGCGATATTATCCGCTGTGCGGTGCCGACGATGGAGGCGGCAGAAGCACTCACAGAGATAAAAAAAAGAATTCATATTCCGCTTGTTGCAGATATTCATTTTGATTATCGTTTAGCGATCGCGGCAATCGAACATGGAGCAGATAAGATCCGTATCAATCCGGGAAATATCGGAGATGTGTCGAGAGTGCGTGAGGTTGTCGAAAAAGCAAAAGAATACAATGTGCCTATCCGTGTGGGGGTCAACAGTGGATCGTTGGAAAAACATCTTGTGGAAAAATACGGTGGTGTGACGGCCGAAGGCATTGTGGAAAGCGCGCTGGACAAGGTGCATATGATTGAGGAGATGGGGTATGACAATTTAGTGGTCAGTATCAAATCTTCTGATGTGATGATGTGTGTAAAAGCACATGAATTGATTGCAGAGCAGTGCCCATATCCGCTTCATGTTGGAATTACGGAATCCGGAACAATTTTATCTGGAAATATCAAATCCTCAGTCGGGCTTGGCATTATTCTGTATGAAGGAATTGGAGATACGATTCGCGTATCTCTGACAGGAGATCCACTCGAAGAGATCAAATCAGCAAAACTCATTTTAAAGACACTGGGGCTTCGCAAAGGAGGAATCGAAGTAGTGTCCTGCCCGACTTGCGGAAGAACAAAGATTGATCTTATCGGACTTGCCAATCAGGTGGAGAATATGGTCGCAGATATCCCGCTTGATATCAAAGTGGCTGTGATGGGATGCGTTGTGAACGGACCGGGAGAAGCAAAAGAGGCAGATATCGGAATCGCCGGTGGAATTGGGGAAGGACTTTTGATCAAGAAAGGTGAAATTGTGAAAAAAGTAAAGGAAGAGGAACTTTTAGATACTCTTCGGAATGAATTATTAAATTGGGAAAAATAGAGATGGAGAAATATGATGACAAAGCAATTCTTTGATGTGTTTCCGACTTTAAAAGTAAATAGTGATTGCAAAGTACTATTTGAAAATGTGGAAGTGACGAAAGTTACGACAAATTCAGACAGGGACTATCTGCACGTCCATTTATTCAGCACGCATCTGCTTGCGAAGAGCTGGATTTATAAGATGGAAACAATGATTAAAGAACAGTTATTTGGGCGAAACCGGATTCGGATTCGGATTTACGAGGATTATCAGTTGTCCGGTCAGTATACACCGGAGAATCTGATGAATGAGTACAGGGAAAGCATTTTGCTGGAATTGAAAGAACGAAGTGTTGTCGAGCACAATATGTTCCTGAATGCGAAGTATCATTTTGAAAATGAAAACCATCTGTATCTTAAGCTGGATGACACAATTGTGGCGCAGGGAAAACAGGACTCGATTGTAGGCTTGTTGAATGAAGTGTTTGAGGAACGGTGCCATGTTCCGATTCAAATTCATGTGGAATATCAGCAGGCAAAGACAAGTAAGATGCAGGAGCACAATGCCCGTATACTTCAGCAGGCAATTAATGCGATCGTGGAAGAGAATGCAGCAAAACTTGAGACAAAGGAAACGAAAGAAGAGGTAAAACAAGAAAAGAAAGAACAGAAGGAGACAGCGAAAACATCTGCAAAAGCTCCGGCAAAAGAGATGCCAAAGAAGAAAGAGTTTTATCGCCCGCTTAAGAGATCGGACGATCCGAATCTGATCTATGGACGTGATTTTGAGGATGAGACGATTGAACTGTCACAGGTGGTCGGAGAGATGGGAGAGATCACATTCCGCGGACAGGTGACAAGCTTTGATACACGTGAGATTCGAAACGAAAAGACCATTGTCATGTTTGCAGTGACCGATTTTACAGATACGATCATGGTAAAACTGTTTGTGCGAAATGATCAGCTTCCAGAGTTGCTTGGAGAGGTGAAAGCAGGAGCGTTTTTGAAAATCAAAGGTGTCACAACCATCGACAAATTCGACAGTGAACTGACGATTGGCTCCGTTGCCGGAATAAAAAAAATTCCGGATTTTCGAACGACCAAAAAGGATACAAGTGCAGAGAAAAGGGTGGAACTTCACTGCCACACGAAGATGAGTGATATGGATGGTGTCTCTGATGTGAATAAGATTGTAAAACGAGCACACGACTGGGGACATCCTGCGATTGCAATCACGGATCACGGTGTTGTGCAGGCATTCCCGGATGCGAATCATTTTATCGAAGGGCTTGATAAAGATGATCCGTTCAAAGTGATTTATGGGGTGGAAGCATATCTGGTAGATGATCTGACAGATATCGCAGTGCATGCAGGGAATCAGACACTTGATGATACATATGTGGTGTTTGATATCGAGACAACCGGATTCAGTGCTGTGGAAGATCACATCATTGAGATTGGCGCAGTGAAGGTGGAGAATGGAAAGATTACGGATAAGTACAGTACATTTGTAAATCCGCAAGTTCCGATTCCGTTCGAGATCACGCAGCTTACAAGTATTGACGATTCTATGGTCATGGATGCACCAAAGATTGATGTGATCCTTCCGCAGTTCTTGGAATTTGTCGGAGACGCCTCTCTTGTGGCGCACAATGCAGGGTTTGATGTCGGATTTATCGAGCAGAACTGTAAAAATTTGAATATTGAGCAGGAATTTGTGTCGGTGGATACGGTTGCACTTGCGAGAGTGCTTCTTCCAACGCTGTCGAAATATAAATTGAATATTGTGGCGAAAGCATTGAACATCTCACTTGAGAATCATCATCGTGCTGTGGACGATGCCGGGGCGACCGCAGAGATTTTTGTGAAATTTGTCGAGATGTTAAAAGAGCGGGAAATCACGACATTAAAAGGAGTGAATGCATTTGGTGCGACGAATCCGGATGCGGTGAAAAAGATGCCGACGTATCATGCAATCATTTTGGCGAAAAATGATGTGGGAAGGGTAAACCTATACCGATTGATTTCATTGTCGCATTTGACATATTATGCAAGACGACCGCGTATTCCCAAAAGTGAGTTCAACCGCTATCGGGAAGGCTTGCTGATCGGAAGTGCCTGTGAGGCGTGAGATCTTTATCAGGCGGTACTCTATAACAAGTCGGAGGAGACAATCGCAAGGCTGGTAGAATTTTATGATTATCTGGAAATCCAGCCGCTTGGCAATAACCGGTTTATGGTGGACAGCCCGAGATACAGCCAGATTCGAAGCGATGAAGACTTAAAAGATATTAACCGCAAAATTGTAAAATTGGGGGAGGAGTTTCACAAACCGGTTGTGGCAACCTGCGATGTGCATTTCTTAGATGCGGAAGATGAGGTTTATCGAAGAATCATCATGACCGGAAAAGGCTTTGGCGATGCGGACAGCCAGCCGCCGCTTTATCTTCGCACAACAGAGGAGATGATGGAAGAATTTGCATATCTTGGATCGAAAAAGGCGCATGAGGTGGTCATTGAAAATACGGTGAAGATTTCGGACATGATTGAAAAGATTTCCCCGGTTCGTCCCGATAAATGTCCGCCGGTCATTGAGGATTCGGATCAGATGTTAAGGGATATCTGTTACAGCAAAGCGCACAGCATGTATGGCGATCCCCTGCCGGAGATTGTAGTGGAGCGTCTGGAGAGAGAGTTGAACTCGATTATTTCCAATGGATTTGCCGTGATGTACATCATTGCACAGAAACTAGTATGGAAATCCGTTGAGGACGGTTATCTCGTAGGCTCACGTGGTTCGGTTGGTTCCTCGTTTGCTGCGACAATGGCAGGAATTACGGAAGTAAATCCGTTGAGTCCTCACTACTATTGTCCGAATTGTTTTTACAGTGATTTTGAGTCTGAGGAAGTCCGCGCATATGCGGGGGGCTGTGGTTACGACATGCCGGATAAACTTTGCCCGAATTGTGGGAAACCGCTTGTTAAAGATGGGTTTGATATTCCGTTTGAGACCTTCCTTGGATTCAAGGGAAATAAAGAACCTGATATTGACTTGAACTTCTCTGGAGATTATCAGAGTAATGCTCACAAATATACGGAGGTTATTTTCGGGGAAGGTCAGACATACCGTGCGGGAACAATCGGTACATTGGCAGATAAGACGGCATATGGATTTGTGAAAAATTATTATGAGGAACACGGACAGGGAAAACGAAAATGCGAGATCGAGCGTATTTTACAGGGTTGTACCGGAATTCGAAGAAGTACCGGACAGCATCCGGGAGGAATCATCGTTCTCCCACTTGGTCAGGATATCAACTCTTTTACACCTGTACAGCATCCGGCAAATGATATGACAACAGATATTATCACAACGCATTTTGATTATCACTCCATCGATCACAACCTGCTGAAACTTGATATTCTCGGTCATGATGATCCGACGATCATCAAGATGCTGGAGGAACTAGTGGAACAACTCACGGGAAAACCGTTTAAAGCGACGGATATTCCACTTGATGATCAGGGTGTGATGAAACTGTTTCAGGATACAAGCTCTCTTGGGATTACACCGGATGATATCGGTGGATGTCCGGTGGGGTGTCTCGGAATTCCGGAGTTTGGAACAGACTTTGTTATTCAGATGGTGGTGGATACGAAACCGAAGACACTTTCAGATTTGATTCGTATTTCCGGTCTGTCGCATGGAACTGACGTGTGGCTCAATAATGCACAGGAATTGATTCGAAGCGGAAAGGCGACGATTTCCACGGCAATCTGTACCCGTGACGATATTATGACGTATCTGATCAACAAAGGAATGGACAGTGAAGAGTCATTTACGATTATGGAACGTGTCCGTAAAGGTCTTGTGGCGAAAGGCAAGTGTAAAGACTGGTCAGAGTTTAAAAAGGACATGATTGAGCATGGAATCCCGGACTGGTATATCTGGTCATGTGAAAAGATCAAGTACATGTTCCCGAAAGCACATGCGGCTGCCTATGTTATGATGGCATTTCGCATTGCCTACTGCAAAGTGTATTATCCACTTGCCTACTATGCGGCATATTTCAGTATCCGCGCCAGCGCATTTTCTTATGAGTTGATGTGTCAGGGAAAAGAAAAGCTGGAGTTCTATATGAATGACTACAAACGCCGCAGTGATTCTCTGAGTAAAAAGGAGCAGGATACATTAAAAGACATGAAAATTGTGCAGGAAATGTATGCGAGAGGGTTTGAATTCCTGCCACTTGATATTTACAGGGCGAAGGCGACAAAGTTCCAGATTATCGACGGAAAACTTATGCCGCCGCTCTCAAGCATTGAGGGTATGGGAGATAAAGCGGCGGATGCGGTTGAGATGGCTGCAGCAGACGGTCCATATCTGTCAAAAGATGACTTCAGGCAGCGGACGAAAGTAAGTAAGACCGTCATTGATTTCATGGCGGATTTAGGTATGTTTGGAGATTTGCCGGAGACGAATCAATTGTCATTGTTTGATTTTTCGTAATAGGAAAATAGGTTGCGGTATAGCTTGGGGAAAAGAGTTGTATGGGAACAAAATAGAATGAGACAGTCAATCAAACAGGAGATGAAGCGTGAAAGAGAACGTTCAAGGACAAAATGGCATTATTGAAGGACAATCACCATTTTCTTTTATGAAATATGTTATTCTATGAAGTCGAAAAATGGATCAGGGGGGAGTGTGACATGAAAAAGATTGCGATTGTGGATGACAGTCGAGCATATATAGAGTTGATAACAGATGTATTAACAAAAGAAAGCGGCTGTACAGAAGATCATTTTGAAATTGATTCCTTTCAGAAAGCCTCTTCTTTGCTGTATGAATTGGAAGATGGGAATGATTATGATATTTATTTTCTAGATATTGAAATGCCCGAAATGAACGGGCTTGAATTGGCGAGGGAGATTAGGGAAAAAAATGAAGATGCTTATTTGATCTTTATTACATCGCATATGGAATTTGCGATTGATGGATATGAAGTTGAGGCGTATCAATATATTTTAAAAAGTATGCTGCGGGAAAAATTACCTCAGGTCATCGAGAAAATTTTGGAAAAAGAAGAGGCAGAAAGTAAAGAGGGGTATTATCAAATCATCACGAACCACCGATATGAGAAGTTCCGTTATCAGAATATCATCAGTATTTACAAAGATGGGAAAAATAGTGTGTTTGAGACAAAGAATGGAATTTTTCGAGAGAGAAAGACATTGAATCAGGTGTTCAAGGAACTGCCAAAAGAGCAGTTTGTGTTTGCGGATCGTGGAAGAATTGTAAATATCGCCTGTGTGGCAAGTGTAAAGAGCGCACAAGTCGTTATGAGTAATGGAGAAGAATTTGCAGTCAGCCGTTCTCGGATGAATCAGGTGAGAAAGCAGGTTATGGAGTATTGGAGTAGATAGATGGAACAGATAGTGACAGCAGGAACAGCCTTAATTGAAGTATTTTTATGCATATGGTTTGCATATGGAACGGTATGCAAAGACGAGAATAGAGTAGATAGAAAGCGTGAATGGGCGGCTGTGGCAGTTGCTGTGACAGATGTGCTGCTTGTGGTTTGGCGCAGGCAGACGGCATATTTTGACATGTTGACAAGCGTTATGGAAATCAGCCTGATTGCAGTGGCGCTTCTGCTGCTGTCAGACAGCCGGAGGCGGATTCTATGTGAAACGTCCATATTTGTGTTCTGGATATTGAATATGGCAGACTATATCATAGGATTTTTGATTGTGACGTATAGGCATACAGACATTATGAATATATATCGGGTTAATGAGATACATGTAGCATTTTTGATTTTGAAATTAGTGTTTTTGATATTGGTCGGAATGCGAAAAATGGAGTTTCAGATACATGATTTAAAGAGCAACCGTAATGTATTTCGGACGTTGATCATCGTTGAAACTATAGTTGTGTGTTATTTTCAGTGGCAGTTAAAAAATCGGAGTTCAGAGCGGATTGTCTCAAATGGCGTAAT
>ENA-OWOV01000547-OWOV01000547.1-gut-metagenome-genome-assembly--contig:-NODE-547-length-12120-cov-2.887154_pt1 | contig 12120 bp, 10 predicted proteins | sample MGYA00248247_ERZ651799 | MGnify/ENA primary metagenome ERZ651799 (study PRJEB26908, sample SAMEA4031712) | gut metagenome | biome: gut; feature: normal infant; material: stool | place: China | collected 2015...
TATTATTTATGAAAGCAGTTCTGATTCCGGGCGACGGCATTGGCCGCGAAATTGCCGAGAGCGTCCGCGAGGTATCCGCCGCACTGAACACCGGCATTGAATGGCAGGAGTGTGAGGCCGGCGCCGAGTACGCCGAAGTCAGCGGCGAGCTGATCGCCCCCGGCACGCTGGACGCCATCGAGGCGTGCGGCTGGGCACTGAAAGGCCCTACGGCTACGCCCATCGGCAAGGGATTCCGCAGCATCAATGTGCAGCTGCGCCAGCGCTTTGCCACCTACGCCAACCTGCGCCCTGTGCACACGCTGCCGGGCGTACCTACCCGTTTTGAGAACGTTGACCTCGTCATCGCGCGCGAGAATACCGAGGACCTGTATAAGGGCATCGAGTACATGCTCACCGACGACATCGCCAACGGCGTCAAGCTCGTCACCCGCCCGGCCTGCGAGAAGATCTGCCGCTTTGCCTTTGACTACGCCCGGAAAAACGGCCGCAAAAAGGTCACCGCTGTGCACAAGGCCAACATCATGAAGCTGACCGACGGCCTGTTTCTGCGCACCTTCCGCGAAGTGGCCGAGGATTACCCCGACATCGAGGCCAACGACTGCATCATCGATGCCCTGTGCATGAAGCTGGTGCAGCGCCCTGAGCAGTTCGACGTGCTGGTCGCCCCCAACCTCTACGGTGACATCATCAGCGACCTGTGCGCCGGTCTGGTGGGTGGCCTGGGCTTTGCGCCCAGCGCCAACATCGGAGATAAAACGCGCATTTATGAGGCTGTCCACGGCTCCGCCCCCGACATTGCAGGCCAGGACAAGGCCAACCCCAGCGCCATCCTGATGGCCTTTGCCATGATGCTGAACGACCTGGGTATGACCGACAAGGCCGACAAGCTCAACGCCGCCATCCAGGCCCAGGTGGCCGAGGGCAAGGTCATCACCGCTGACATCGGCGGCACGGCCGGCACCAAGGAATTTACCCAGGCCGTTATCGCCCGGCTGTGATTTTTTAAAAGGAAAGGCAAGGAGAGAAGCCTATGAAACTGCACGATACCGGCGTATACCTCGTCCACGGCGTGCCACAGGCCGAAGCCCCGGCAGGCTTCACGCAGGAGCAGGCCAAGCAGGGCACCATCGCCTACGGCATCTTAAAAGCACATAACACCGGCGATTCCATGCAGGACCTGCGCATGAAGTTCGACTCGATGACCAGCCACGACATCACCTATGTCGGCATCATCCAGACGGCCCGCGCCTCCGGCATGAAGGAATTCCCGCTGCCCTACGTCATGACCAACTGCCACAACAGCCTGTGCGCCGTCGGCGGCACCATCAATGAGGACGACCACCAGTTCGCCCTCTCCGCCGCCCACAAATACGGCGGCATCTACGTTCCGCCGAACATGGCCGTCATCCACAGCTATAACCGGGAAATGATGTCCGGCTGCGGCCGCATGATCTTAGGCTCTGATTCCCACACCCGCTACGGCGCGCTGGGCACCATGGCCGTGGGCGAGGGCGGCGGTGAGCTGGCCAAGCAGCTGGTGGGCCGCACCTACGATATGGCCTACCCCGGCGTGGTGGCCATCTACCTGACCGGCAAACCCAACCCCGGCGTCGGCCCCCACGATGTGGCGCTGGCGCTGGTGGCTGCCACCTACGCCAACGGCTACGTGAAAAACAAGGTCATGGAGTTCGTCGGCCCCGGTGTGGCCAACCTCTCCGCTGACTACCGCAACGGCATCGACGTCATGACCACCGAGACCACCTGCTGGTCCTCCATCTGGCAGACCGACGATGTGACGAAAGAATATTTCGCGCAGCACAATCGCCCCGAAGCCTACAAAGAGCTGAAACCCGCCGGCGTGGCCTACTATGACGGCTGCATCGAGCTGGACCTCTCCACCGTCGAGTGCATGATTGCGCTGCCGATGCACCCCAGCTATGCCTACCCCATCCGTGAGCTGAAAGCCAACGCCAAAGAAATTCTGCAGGCGGCCGAGGACCAGGCCAACAAGCAGCTGGGCGGCAAGGTCCACATGGACCTGGTGGGCAAGATCTGCCCCGACGGCCGCATCTACGTGGAGCAGGGCGTCGTCGCCGGCTGTTCCGGCGGCACCTATGAAAACATCTGCGCGGTGGCGGACATCATCCGCGGCAAGAGCTGCGGCAACGGCGAGTTCAAATTCAGCGTCTACCCGGACAGCATGCCCACCTATCTGGAGCTGGTCAAAAACGGCACGGTAGCGGATATTGTTTCCGCAGGCGGCATCTTCCGCGAGTGCTTCTGCGGCCCCTGCTTCGGCGCAGGCGATACCCCCGCCAACGGCGAGTTCTCCATCCGCCACACCACCCGCAACTTCCCGAACCGCGAGGGTTCCAAGCCGGGCGAGAGCCAGATGGCTGCCGTTGCCCTGATGGACGCCCGGTCCATCGCGGCCACCGCAGCCAACGGCGGCAAGCTGACCGCTGCCACCGATCTGGACGTGGAGTATACGAACCCTGAGTACCACTACAACGCCTCCCTGTACGAGAAGCGCGTTTACAACGGCTGGGGCCATGCCGAACCGAATGCTGAGCTGCGCTTCGGCCCGAACATCAAGGACTGGCCCGAGATGCCTGCCCTGACCGACGATCTGCTGGTCAAGGTCTGCTCCTACATCACCGACCCCGTCACCACCACCGACGAGCTGATCCCGTCGGGCGAGACGTCGTCCTTCCGCTCCAACCCGCTGCGGCTGGCGGAGTTCACCCTCTCCCGCAAGGACCCGGCCTACGTGCCGAACGCCAAGGCCGTGAAGGCGCTGGACGAACAGCGCAAGGCAGGTGAGCTGCCCGCCGAGGTTGCGCGTGTCTACGACGATTTGAAGAAGCTGGGCTACGCGCCCGACGCGGCCAACACCAACATTGGCTCGGCCATTTTTGCCAACAAGCCCGGCGACGGCTCCGCCCGTGAGCAGGCCGCCAGCTGCCAGCGCGTGCTGGGCGGCGCAGCCAACTTTGCCTGCGAGTATGCCACAAAGCGCTACCGCTCCAACTGCATCAACTGGGGCATGCTGCCCTTCCTGCTGGACACCCCCAACGTGCTGGACAACGGCGACTATGTCTACCTGCCCGGCATCCGCAAGGCCCTGCTGGAAGCCGCCGATGAGATGACGGCCATCGCCGTCAAGCCCGACGGCGGCCTGGTAGAGTTCAGGGTCCGCCTGGGCGCTATGACCGACGCCGAGAGACAGATCTTGGCCGATGGCTGCCTGATCAATTATTATAAGAACCACTAAAACAAAACTCCCTGCCCGAATGGGCGGTGTTCGTAAGGCAGCGAACAGCCACAGCAGCTTGCACTGCTGTGGCTGTTCTTGTAGTTTATCCGGCCATATGATAATATGGAGCCGAACAGACCTGCAAATCGAAATTTAACGCTTAACGAGGAGGAATAAACATGGCAAAGAAAGAAGAAAGATTTGAAATTATATTTAGAGACGGAAGCCAGCTTAAAGATGAAGGGGCCCGTCAAATTCTTGTAGATAAGGAGACGGGAGTTAATTACCTTTGTTGGAAATCTGGATACGGGGCTGGTATTACACCTCTTCTGGATTCTGAAGGAAAAGTCATAGTTACTAAGTAAAATTAAAGTTTGTAGAATTAAGAAAATCGGAATTTGTGGAGGATATTAAAATGGCGCAGATAATATGGGATGGCAATAAAAACTGGGAAAACGTTTGGGACGGTAAGCAGCCGTGGGACAGAGAGATTGAAGAAAAAATCATTCCTGAAAATGCAGTTCTAATTGCCAGACCAGATGACATAATTAAAGCATCAATTCCATACATGATTATCCCTTGTATTGTATGCTTTGTTGCAATTTTTACAAAAAAGGCGCAATCAGACGAATTTATATTTAATTTATGGTTTATGCCGCTGTCATTTATTATTGGCTTTTTTGTTGCGATGCCGTTACATGAATTTCTTCATGCTATAAGTTATCCAAAGGGGGCAAAAGTTTATATAGGAGTATCTCTAAAACAGTTGAGAGCATATGCTGCATCCTCAGCAGCACTTAGCAGAGGACGATATATAATGATGTCATTGGCACCTTTGATTCCGGGGATAATCTTTCTTGCTGTTTTCGTGGTCTGCCCGATTTCAATGAAGTGGTTGATGACAATATATGTAGTTCCTTCGTTTATGGGACTAATTTCTCCAGCACCCGATTATATGGATGTTTTAATCATATTGCGAAAGGTACCGAAGGGGGCAATGATCCAGGCAACAGAAAATGGATTGGTTTGGTATCTCTAATACGACAGATTCCAGTTTGTCGCACACATGAAAATTTGAAGTTTCGTAAGGATTTTTAAAACTGTCTCATTGTATGGTTTCGTTTATTAAGATATGATTGGTTTGGAGGTGATACATTATGGCAAATGAAGATAAAAAAGATTTTAATGCTATGCTTATGGATAGCAAGGATATGCCAAAAGTTCAAATCATAACAGATGAAAAGAGCATCGAAAAATATGGTGGAGATAAAATGTATTTTGCCCCACCTATTGACTACGACAAAGTAATGCGACTTGTGCCTTGTGGAAAATTACTTACAGTAGGTACAATAAGGGAATTCTTTGCTAAACAAAATGGTGCTGATTTTACAGAGCCAATTACAGCTGGAATTTTTGTTTCGATAGTTGCATGGGCGAGTTATCAGCGTGCAGAAGATAAAACCCCTTATTGGAGAACATTAAAAGCAAAAGGGGAATTAAATGCAAAGTATCCAGGAGGCGTTGAGGCACAAAAGGAGATGCTTGAAAAAGAGGGACATATCGTAATCCAAAAAGGTAAAACCAATATTAAGTATTATGTTAAGGACTACGAAAAAGCATTATTTACATTGTAATAGATAATGTGAAAATTCCAGTTTGCCAACTTGCCCTTTGAGCGAGGAGAAATCTTTTCTCAAAGGGCTTTTTATTTGAATTGACTTTAACATATCAAATGTTATAATATAAAAAACAATAAATTAAATAAGGGTATTGATATGAAGATATATGAAGCGGCTGAAAGAACACCGCAGTTATCGGAAAATCTGTTAAATGTTTTGGAAAACTCTGTTCGAGCTATGCATCATTTTTTATCTGATACAGAGGTAAAAGCAAATTAAAAAATATGTTTCGCAGGCTTTGAGTGATGCTACTCATTTAATTATTGCCGGAAATGAATTAACTTAATAACTTTACTAAAAAACAGCTTTTTGAGATATGTATTATGTATTTCTCAAAAAGCTGTTTGTGTTTGACCGAAAATTTTTGCACAGTACTGTTTTTTGTACGCCTTATATGTTATTATTAAAACATATAAATTACGAACGGCAGGTGACTTTTGATGTATTTAGATACTTTTACATTACCGATTGATTTTGAAGAACCGATGATTCAAAAACAATGTGAACGCAACGGCGGCATTTACGGTTATATAGATAACACATACCCGTGCAGAATGTTCGGAAATCGTGAACTTTATGAGATTTCATTTAAAAATGTAACAATTTTTTACGGCGGCAACGGTTCGGGAAAAAGCACACTTTTAAATCTTATTGCTCAAAAACTTGAGCTAAACCGCATCGCTCCGTTTAATTCAAGCGAATTATTTGATGAATATGTAAAAAATTGTGAATATTCTCTCGGCTACGATGATGAGGGGTTCAAGCACAAAATACCTGACGGCAGTCGTATTATAACAAGCAATGATATTTTTGATTATATGCTCACTATTCGTACAAATAATGACGAAATTTCCGAGAAAAAGGACATTGCCCGTGATGAGTACGGTGCTTTAAAGTATGGCAAAAGTATAAGGTTCAGCGGAATGGACGATTACGAGCAGTTTAAAATGCAGGTTATGTCACGCAGGAAATCGGTGTCACGCAGAAAGTTTATTGAAAGAACTGCGGGCAAGGAAACTGAACTTTTCAGCAACGGAGAAACTGCTCTGAAATACTTTAAAACAAAGCTGAAAAACGACAAGTTGTATTGCCTTGACGAACCCGAAAACAGTATGTCGGCAAAAATGCAGTTAAAACTTGTAAAAATGCTTGAAGAACTGACCCGATATTGCGGCTGTCAATTGATAATTGCCACACACTCGCCGTTTTTGCTTGCTATGGACAATGCAAAAATTTATGACCTCGACTCAAACCCGGTTGAAGTAAAAGATTGGTGGGAACTTGAAAATACAAAGATTTACTATGAATTTTTCAAAAAACACAGCAATCTTTTTGAAAATGATATATAAATAAACAAATATAATCTTTTGTATATTCGTGTTCTAAATAATAAAAATTTTCCCATAAACCTCTTGATTTTTGCGGTCAAGAGGTTTATACTATGTAAAATTTATCTATGCGGAAAGGGATTTGTAAATGAGAATTGAAAAAATAAAATCTCCGTTTGACAATTTAATGCTCGAAGTTGCTGTTTCAGAAACGAAAACACAGCCAAAGGCTATAGTTCAGTTTTCACACGGAATGTGCGAGCATAAAGAACGATATTTTGAATTTATGAATTACCTTAATGATAACGGCTATGTATGCGTTATTCACGACCACAGAGGTCACGGCGCAAGTGTGATAAACGAGGGAGAATTCGGCAATTTTTATACAGAGGACATCAGTGCCGTTATAGATGATATGCACGCTGTAACCGAATATATAAAGAAAAATTATCCGAATCTGCCGTTATATATTTTCAGCCACAGTATGGGCACACTTGTTGCGCGAAATTATATGAAAAAGTATGAAAAGGAAATTGATAAAATTGTTCTTTGCGGCCCGCCTACCCATAACGGCAATGCAAGTTTCGGGCTTTTTCTTTCAAAAATTTTAAAACCTTTTTACAAAGAGCAGGCGCCCAATAAATTGCTGAACAACGGAACTTTTATCGGATACAACGAAAAGAATGCCGAACCTAATTCTTGGATAACGGAAAATAAAGACAATGTCAGAGCGTATAACGAGGACGAGCTTTGCGGTTTTGTGTTTACCACAAACGGTTTTATAAATCTGTTTAAACTGCAATTAAGTGCATTTGATTCGGATGATTGGGAAGTTTATAATAAAAGATTACCGATTTTTGTAATAGCAGGTGAAAATGACCCTGTTATTCAGTCAAAAAAGAAATTTAACGCACTTATAGTTTTCTTAAAAGAACTCGGCTATGCAAACATCAGCCAAAAACTGTATAAAAACAATCGTCACGAAATTCTTAACGAGAAAAATAAATCGGATATTTACAAGGATATTCTGAATTTTTACGAAAATTGAAAAATGTATTGACATATTATTTTTGCAATGTTAATATACTGATAATATTTAGACAAAAGCATTGATAAGGAGGAGTACTTACTTTTTGACTCTGCAGAGAGGGGATGGTCGGTGAAAATTCCCGTGGCGGAAGTAAGGAAGGTAGCCTTTGAGCTTTGAACCGAACAAAGTTATTTTCAGTAGGCTTCAACGGCAGTTCCCACCGTTATAAGGGAGGCAATATCGGATAATTTGATTATCCCGCATTGTTTAAGTGCAGAAACTGTATTTCTGAATTTAGGTGGTACCACGGATTTTATTCGCCCTAAGCTTTTTGGCTTGGGGCTTTTTCTTTTGTCTGAATGTTAAATCTATTTTAGCGGAGGATGCAACTATGCAGACAAAAATTGATTTACAAAAACTAAGGCTAAGACCGTACAAAAAATGTGACGCAAAATTTATTGTGAAGTGGAGCAAAGACGAAGTTGATTTCAGAAAGTGGTGTTCAGACAGGTGGCAGACATATCCGATTACCGCCGAAGATATGAACAGAAAATACTGTGATAATAACGGCGACTGCATTGATGATGATAATTTTTACCCTATGACATTAATTGATAACAACACTGTTGCAGGTCATCTCATTTTAAGATTTACAGATAAAGAACGAACAATATTACGCTTTGGATTTGTAATTACGGATGATTCTAAAAGAGGATTGGGATACGGAAAAGAAATGCTCAATCTTGCGCTGAAGTATTCGTTTGAAATATTGAAAGTCAATAAAATTACTCTCGGAGTTTTTGATAATAACCTTGCGGCTTATCATTGTTATAAATCCGTCGGATTTAAAGAAATTGAAAATGAAAACAAGGAAGAAAACTGCTTTTGCGGTGAGATATGGAGTGTTTCCGAAATGGAAATGACAAAAGATGATTATTTTAATAAAAGGTAAATTTATTGCACACCTATGAAAGAAGTAGTATAATAAATTTGTTGATTATTGCAAAAATATTAATTTTCGGAGTGATAGTTGTGAATATAAGAAGAGCAGAGGAAAAGGATATTTTGCAGATTGAAGAATTGCTTTATCAGGTGCATAAGGTTCATTCGGACAAAAGACCTGATTTATTTATTCCGGGTTCAAAAAAATATACAACAAACGAATTAAAAGAAATTTTAGCGGATGACGAAAAGCCTGTTTATGTTGCAGACAATGACGGAGTAATTTTGGGATATGCCTTTTGTGTTTATCAAAGACATTGCACCAAATCAAGCAATTACACAAGTCTTTATATTGATGATTTATGTGTTTCCGAAAACTCAAGAGGTCTAAAAATCGGTACACGGCTTTATGAGTATGTACTTGATGTTGCCAAGAAAAACGGCTGTCATAATCTTACCCTTAATGTATGGGAATGTAACGAATCCGCCAAGAAGTTTTACGATAAATGCGGATTGAAAATTCAGAAATACGGTATGGAGCAGGTGCTTGATTAGTTATAAAGTTATTGAACAAAACTGTTGGTAAAGGTGAATTTTAGAAAGAAAACAATAGCTTAAGGTTCCAAGGTCACTGACCTTGGTCGTTTGGGGAAATGGGATACTTAAGGGAAAAGGGCATCGAAAGCCCTGTTCCCTTAAGCGTGCTTTCTTTTGGAGCTTTTCTTTTCACGCAAAAGAAAAGCGGAATCGGTAGGCATTTTAAATTAAGCAAATGCATATTAAAGGGAAAATACTTTAATCTATGATTTTAAATTATCTTACTCTGTTCATTTATAAAATACAGGAAATGTTACTTACTAACTTGATTTTATGCACTTATTGTGCTAAGATTATATTACTAAACAGTTTTCACACCTGTTGTTTAGAATAAAGCTTATAGAGGTAAATCGGTGCGGTTTTGCATTGATTTATTAACAATTATAAAGTGAGGATAATAAAATGAAAAGTGATGTAATTAAGGTTGGCGTTAATGCCGCACCGCAGCGCTCACTTCTGAACGCTCTCGGTCTTACTGAAGAAGAAATGAAAAAACCTCTTATCGGTATTGTCAGCTCCAAGAACGATATTGTTCCGGGACATATGAATATAGACAAGATTGTTGACGCTGTAAAGCAGGGTGTTGCTCTTGCAGGCGGTGTTCCTATTGTTTTCCCTGCAATTGCTGTTTGTGACGGTATTGCTATGGGTCACGAGGGTATGAAGTATTCGCTTGTTACCCGTGAACTTATTGCCGACTCAACAGAGGCTATGGCAAAGGCTCATGCATTTGACGCTCTTGTTATGGTTCCTAACTGTGATAAGAATGTTCCGGGTCTTTTAATGGCTGCCGCAAGAATTAATGTTCCTACCGTTTTTGTAAGCGGCGGTCCAATGCTCGCAGGTCATGTAAAGGGTAAAAAGACAAGCCTTTCAAGTATGTTTGAGGCTGTTGGCGCTTACACTGCAAACAAGATTTCTGCAGAGGAACTTTGCGAGTTTGAGAACAAGGCTTGCCCGTCATGCGGTTCTTGTTCGGGTATGTACACGGCAAACAGTATGAACTGCCTTACAGAGGCTATCGGTATGGGCTTGCAGGGTAACGGTACAATTCCTGCCGTTTATTCAGAGAGAATCAAACTTGCTAAACACGCAGGTATGAAAGTTATGGAACTTCTCGAAAAGAATATCCGTCCGCTCGACATTATGACAGAAAAGGCATTTATGAATGCTCTTACAGTTGATATGGCTCTCGGTTGTTCAACAAATACAATGCTTCACCTTCCTGCTATCGCTAAAGAGGCAGGCGTTAAACTTAACCTTGATATTGCAAATGAAATCAGCGCAAAGACACCTAACCTTTGTCACCTTGCTCCTGCAGGTCATACATATATGGAAGACCTCAACGAGGCAGGCGGTGTTTACGCTGTTATGAACGAACTTACAAAGCTCAATCTCCTTAACACAGACCTTATCACAGCTACAGGCAAGACTGTTGCAGAGAACATTGAGGGCTGCGAGATTAAAGACACAGACATTATCCGTCCTGTAACAAATCCGTACAGCACATCAGGCGGTATCGCCGTTCTTAAGGGTAATCTTGCTCCCGACGGCTGCGTAGTTAAGAGAAGTGCAGTTGCTCCTGAAATGTTACAGCACAAGGGCAGTGCAAGAGTATTTGACTGCGAGGAGGACGCTATTGAGGCAATTCACGCAGGCAATATTAAGCCTGGTGATGTTGTTGTTATCCGTTACGAAGGTCCAAAGGGTGGTCCGGGCATGAGAGAAATGCTTAATCCTACATCTGCTATTATGGGCAGCGGTCTCGGTCATTGTGTAGCTCTTATTACAGACGGCCGTTTTTCAGGCGCTACAAGAGGCGCTGCAATCGGTCATATTTCACCTGAGGCAGCAGTCGGCGGTCCTATCGCACTTGTTGAAGAGGGCGATACAATTGAAATCGACATCAACGCAAATACTATCAATTTACTTATTTCTGACGAAGAGTTTGCTAAGCGTAAAGCCGAATGGAAACCTCGTCAGCCAAAGATTACAACAGGCTACCTTGCCCGTTATGCAAAACTCGTAACATCGGGTGCACAGGGTGCAGTTCTTGAGTAATATTGAATTGGTGTAATTGCACAAAAAACCTTTCGAATTTTTATGTTTTAAACATTTAAATTTTATAAAATAAGCAATTTGCACAATTAACTCCTTGTCTTATTAGGCAAGGAGTTAATTTTTTAGCTTATCGTCAAATTTCTATTGTAAGATTTATACAAATATGCTATAATTGACAAGTAAGTTGATTACTAATTGTCGAAAACGCTTAAGATTTGAACATATATCCCGAAAGGAGTGTTTCTTTTGAAACAGTACAATGCTAAAAAAATATTAAACATTGCCCTTGCAGGTCACGGTGGATGCGGTAAAACATCTGTTGCCGAGAGTATGATATATCTTGCAAAGGCATCTGAAAGACTTGGTAATATTGCAGACGGTAATACCGTTCTTGATTATGACAGTGAGGAAATCAAGCGCCAGACTTCAATTTTAACCTCGGTTGCTCCCATTGAATGGAAAAATACCAAGATAAATATTATAGATACTCCCGGTTTGTTCGACTTTGAGGGCGGTGTAGCAGAGGGTATGCGTGCCGCCGATTCAGCGCTTATCGTTGTATCGGGCAAAGACGGTGTAAATGTCGGTACCGAAAAGGCTGTTAAAGCTGCCACCAAGGCAGGCCTTACAAAGATTTTCTTCGTAAACGGTCTTTGTGACGAAAGCGCCAGATTCTACCGTGTATTTGAGAGTTTAAAGGCTACATTCGGCCCTACTGTTTGTCCTGTTGTTGTTCCGTACATTGTTGGCGGTCGGGCAAATACATATGTAAATCTTTTTGATTATAAGGCTTATAAATATGATACAGACGGTTCTGTAGTGCAGACTCCGCTTCCTGATATGGGCGACAGACTTGAGGGTTTGCGTGAGGCTATTAAAGAGGCTGTTGCGGAAACAAGCGAGGAGCTGCTCGACAAGTTTATTATGGGTGAAGAATTTACTCCGGAAGAAATTATACTCGGCGTAAGTAAGGGTGTTAAAGACGGTACAATTTGCCCTGTATTCTGCGGTGACGCACACAATACATTTGCTTTTGACCAGCTTTTGAACAGTCTTGTATGGCTTGCACCTACCGCTGCCGATAAAGGTGACGAAATTGCTGTTGATGTTGACGGCGAACCTGTTGAAATCAGCGTCAACGAAAACGCAGCGGCTGCCGCAGTTGTATTTAAAACAGTTGTTGACCCGTTTGTAGGTAAACTTTCTTATGTTAAGGTTGTATCG
>ENA-OWOV01000550-OWOV01000550.1-gut-metagenome-genome-assembly--contig:-NODE-550-length-12073-cov-4.214738_pt1 | contig 12073 bp, 9 predicted proteins | sample MGYA00248247_ERZ651799 | MGnify/ENA primary metagenome ERZ651799 (study PRJEB26908, sample SAMEA4031712) | gut metagenome | biome: gut; feature: normal infant; material: stool | place: China | collected 2015 ...
GACAGCATTCCAGCCTAAAAACGTTCATTCCACGGGTATGCCGCAGCCGGAGGCGGCCAGGGCCGCGCGCCTGGGGAAATGATGGGTGGGGCCGCAGGCGGCCTGCCGGGCTATCCCTCCTCCCGGATGCCCTTCTTGCTGTTCTTCTCCCGCTTCTCCGCGTCCTTGCGCAGGGAAGCGGCCTTCTTTTCATTGCCGCCCTTTTCATAATATCCGGCTATCTTCCTCTGGATGGCAACCTCCTTCTTCACCTTGAAGTAGTCGTCCGACTTGGTCCGGATATACCGGTTGTAGGAGGATTCCGCCTCCTTGGCGAGCTGAAGAACGGCCTCCGGCTCCTGGGAGACATACCGGTAATACTGCCCCATCAGCGCCTCGAACACTTCCGCGCGGCGCGCGTAATCCTTCATGGACTTGCGGTACAGGGAAGCCACGCCGGCCTTGTCCCCGTTCTCCATCAGGATGTCCGCCTGCCGCTTGATGGCGGCGGAAGTCAGATCGCTGCGGCCCTCGTCCGTCTCCTTTTCCAGCTTTTTCAGGTCCCGGGCCACATTGCGCTTGTTGGTGGAGGCGTCCCGCATGGGGAAAATGTATTCATCCTCCACGCGGGCGGCCATGGCCAGGTAATCCGGCCGGGAGCGGAACTTGCGCTTGATCATGGTCACCAGCGTATCCCATTCCTCCAGCTTCGTGCCGCTTTCCGGACGGCTCATCAGCGCGATCAGGCGTTCCCAGCCCAGAGGGCTTCCGGGGGTGGCCTGCGTGGCGGCTTCCAGCATCACCCGGACGCAATCCGGCTTCTGCATCTCTTCAAACAGGTCCGCCAGGGAAAGGTAATCCAGGGAGGTGTCCAGCCGGGAGCCGTTCACCTTCTTGTCCATGCCCTGTAGAAGAGTGGATTCATGCTTTGACTTGCGGTTGTGCGGATGGGAGAAATGCCCCGTATTGTACCCATACCCGCCATAAGACTGCCAGGTTTCGTCCGTCGTCAGCAGATTGATCCAGGCGTGCGGGCCGCGGTTGCCGTCCCCGGTGACGTAGGCGGAGGGAATGCCGTTGCATTTGGCGGTATTCACGGCAAAATAGGCCTGGTCCATGCAGATGCCGCCTTCATCCAGAATCTCCTGGAAGGTGTAATTCGTGTAAGGGTCCTTGCCCAGGGCGGCGCGGTCCATCCGGTAGCGGATCATGGAATAGGCGCCGCCCCAGCCCTTCCGGGTAAGGCGCACCTTCTTGCGCGCCCAGTCCATCTCCGACCTCGGCAGGCGCACGTCCACCACGAACAGCAGCTCGGAAGGGCTTAATTTGGTAATATCTGTCAGAAGTTCATGGGCTTCATCCATCTCCACGAAGTACTCGAACACCTGTTCCAGCGTCAGGGGAGTGGTGGAAATGTTGGTGGAAGAAGAGGCCCGCAGCCTGGACGGACTGGAGGCGATGTGGGGGTCCAGCATGGCGCAGGCCAGCGCCAGGGAGGAATACTTGCTCCGGGGCATGGCGGAGGTCTTCATCCAGAACTCCGCCCACTTCCGCAGGATGCCTCCCCATTCCTCCCTGGGAGTCTGTTCCCGCGCCATCGTGCGCAGGAAGAGCCGCAGGGGGTCGGAGGGGTCTGAAAAAAGCCACGGATAAAAATATCTGGGGGAACTCTCCTTGAGCTGCTCCTGAATGGTTTCCGCCCCCACTTTGCTGATGAGCTGGTACAGTTCATTGGCGCGCATGAGATACGGGCTTTGGTCATACATGGACACGTCGAATTTGCCGAATTTAATGACCTTCACGGCGTCACGTTCCAGATTGGACCGCAGGAAACCGGCGTACAAGTCATAGCGGCCCGTCTCCAGGGCCAGATTGAAGGCGTCCGTAAACAATTTCCTGTTGGCGGCGTTATTGGCCTTCAGGCTGACCAGCAGAACGGGCTTTTTGAAAATCTCCAGGCGCGGGTCTTCCTCCCGGACTACGGGCTCTTCCTTCGGTTCCGCGGGAGCAGGCTTCACCGCCTCCGGTTCCTTCTTCTGCCGTTTTCTGGCGGCTTCCTCCGCGGCCAGGCGTTCCGCTTCCAGCCGTGCTTTTTCCGCCGCCTCCGCACGCGCCCGTTCCTCCGCAGCCTTGCGCGCCGCCTCCAGCTCCGCAGCCTTCCGTGCGCGCGCCGCTTTCGCCTCCGCCTCCTTTCTGGCCGCCAGTTCTGCGGCCTCCGCCTCCCGTTGAACGGAAATGCGGTGGTAAACCACACCGCCGCCGGCAAGAGCCAGCACCAGGATAATGGTCATGACAATTCCCCCGGAGGAGGATTTTTTACGCTTGGGAGAACCGGGACGCAAGGGATTGGCAGGATTCATGGGATAAGGCTTGAACGGGTTGGAGCAAATTGGGCAGGGAAGGAAAAAAGATTTCCATCCCTGTTCCGTTTGACATAAAAGCGCAATACCCTCCCAAGGTCAACTTGAAACAACGGTCTTTTCCGGTGAGTCCATCTTCCGGAACCCGTTAAGAATCAAACCAAGGGATTTTTCCTTGTGTTTTCATAGCCATTTTATAGGATGAGGTTCTCACGTGTTCCCAAAAACATGAGAAAAATACAAGTATCCTGCTGATTATTCCATCATCTTTATCCGTCTTTTGCCACCTATGAATATTTCTCATGCTCTCAGCCCGCTTCTGGTCGTCATTTCGGGAGGCCTCCTCTCCGGAACGGCCCTCAGTGACAACATCATGCTGCCTCCGCCGGACAAAAAGGGCGGCAGGCCGCTCATGCAGGTTCTGAATGAACGGCATTCCACCAGATCCTTCGCAGACAAGCCCATTCCGATGGAAATCCTTTCTTCCCTGCTCTGGGCGGCTCAAGGCGTCAACCGGGACGATCCTGATTACCGTACGGCGCCGTCCTCCCGGAATTCCAACGAAATAGAAATCTATGCCGTCCTGCCGCAGGGCGCCTATCTTTACAAGCCGGAAACCCACCAGTTGGAGCGAGTGGTTCAGGGCGATATGCGTGCCGCTACGGGAACGCAGGAATTCGCGGCTACCGCGCCGCTGAACCTGGTCTATGTGGTGGACCAGTCCAAACAGCCCGGAGACTTTGACGCCAAAAGAAAACTGGTCACGGCCTGCACGGGCGTGGGGTTCATCGGAGAAAACGTCTATCTTTTCTGTACTTCCGCGGGCCTCGGCACCGTCTTCCGCGCCATGATTGACGCCGACTATATCCAGCGGCGCTTGAAACTCCCCGTCTTTAAAAAAGTCCTGTACGCCCAGAGCGTCGGTTACCCGTCCGATTCCTGAAAGAAGCCATGAACCGGAACGCTGTGATACTCGCCGTTCTGGCGGCGCCCCTTCCCCTTGCCTGCGCAGAAACCTTGATGGAAACCCCCGTTCCCATCAAAGTAAAAGACGCCAGAAACTGCTACCGCCTCAGCCCGGAGCTGTACCGTTCCGGACAACCCGGCGGCGACGGGTTCAAGGCCCTGGAAAAGCTGGGGCTCAAATCCGTCCTGAACCTGCGGGAATACCACAGCGACGCCGATGAGGCGGAACATACCGGACTGCGCCTGTACCGCATTAAACTGGCGGCAGGGAAAGTGACCCGGGAAGAACTCATGGACTACCTGCTGGTCATCAGCAGAGCGCCCAAGCCCGTTCTGGTGCACTGCTGGCACGGGTCCGACCGCACCGGCATTGTCTGCGCAACCTACCGCATCGTCATGCAGGGCTGGACGTCGGAAAAGGCGCTTGAAGAGCTGATGGACGAACGCTTCGGGCACCACCGGTCCTACTACTCCAACCTCGCGGAACTGGTCAGAGACACGGACTGGAAGGCGTTCAAAGAGGAATTCCGGAGAAAAAGGCAGGCTCAGGGCGTCTGACACGCAGGCTGCGGCTCCCCCCATGGCGCGGGTTCATGGAAAAAAGCTTTTTCCGGTGACGCGGGCAGAAGGCCCGGCGGTTTTACCACTGGTTGTCCAAGTTTTTGGTATCTATCTTTCCAGGCTCCTTGTTGCGCTCCTTCATGCCGCGGATGGGCTTGGGCTCCTTCTCGTGAAGGTCCAGGACATCAATCACATTCTCCCCTTTTTTCAGGAAGGGGGCCGGAACGTACAGCCTTAATTGAGGCCCCACATTCCAATACCGCCCCACATTCACGCCGTTCACCCACACGTATCCCTTGGCATAGCGGGACATGTCCAGGAACGTGTCCTGCGGCTCTTCAATGTTCACGACGGCCCGGAAATGCGCTCCTTCTCGTTTCCGGGAAGGGCCCTTTCCCTTGGGCGCCTGGACAATGGAGTCAGCCTTCAGGGGAAGGGCCCTCACCGTCCAGTTCTTCAACTCGCGCGTTCCCAGCTTCACAGGGCCGTGCAGTCCCTTGCGGTCGCTCTCCATGCTGATGTGGAAATTGATATGTCCCATGGCCTCCACCAGGATTTCCAGCGTTCCCGGCTTCTTGCGCTCCGGCAGCTCCACGCTCTTCTGTCCCAGGCGTCGGTCCAGCGTGCCGACCGGCTCTCCGTTCAGGTACACCTGGGCATAGTCATTGACGTTGGCGAATTCCAGCGTTTCAGGCGGTCCGGCCGGAACGGTGGCGCTGTAAACGGCGATGCCCTGGTTCTGGTTCCACTGTTCGAAATAGGGCGGCTGCGGGAACTTGGACCGGAAGGGCTTGGGCAGGTTCTCCCAAAGGCCGGCATGGACCACGGGCGTGAACTCCGGAATCTCCATGGCCGGGATGTCCGCGGGAGGTTCCGGCACGGCGGCTTCCGGAGGCAGTTTTTCCAGGATGATTTCCCTCATCTGGGCGTAATATTCATTCATCCGGCCCTGTTCGTCCACGGGAGAACCGTAATCGTAACTCGTCAGGTCCGGCTGGTATTTTCCCGGCCCCCCGTTGTTGGCGCCCGCCGTAAACCCGAAGTTGGTGCCACCGTGGAAAACGAACAGGCTGAAGGAGCGCCCCTTGTCCATAAACCAGCGGACGTGGTTGACAATGCCTGGGGTGGGGGCCCAGTTCCCCTCCCCCCAGTGCCGCAGCCAGCCCGGATACGTTTCCGAGGAAAAAACGGGAACGCCCGGATTGCACTTATTAGCCACCTCCCAGTGGCTGTCGTTCAGCCCCGGGTCCAGTCCCACGGCCACGCCGGGAAGCACCACCCCTTTCAGGAAATGTTCCCCCGCGCCGTCGGACGTGTAAAAGGGGCCGAAGCCCTTCCTGGTCCAGAACGCTTTCAGCCACTCCATGTACTTGCGGTCCTTCCTCTGGTAGCTCCCGTATTCGTTCTCAAGCTGGGTCATCAGGATAGGGCCTCCGTTTTTGACCAAAAACGGCTCCGCCACACGGGCCACGGCTTCCAGATACCGCGTCTGCGCCTTCATGAATTTGGCGTCTTCCGTAGTCCTCAATTTGGCCTTGGGATCCTTCAGCAGATAATGGGGCAACCCTCCCAGGTCCCATTCCCCGCACACATAGGGACCGGGGCGGAACAGAACCCACATGCCTTCCTCCTGGCATATCTTGAGAAACTCTCCCAGATCGCGGTTGCCCGTCTTGAAGTCAAAGCTGCCGTCCGGCTGTTCATGGTCGTTCCAGAACACGTAAAACGCAATGGTGTTCAAGCCCATGGCCCGGGCAGTCCTGATGCGGTGCCTCCAGTACTCCCTGGGGATGCGCTGGGGATGCATCTCCGCTCCGCGTATCTGGAACGGTTTTCCATTCAGCATGAACTCCTGGTTCCCTTCCCCGCCGAACTTGAACACGGCGGGGGCTCCACCGGAAGGAGCGGGCTTCTGCACATTCCGGACAGCCCCGGGACCGGCCCATGCCAATGCTCCCACTCCGGCGGCCATCAGGGCGGCAGCCCAACTGAAACCATATTGCTTCATCATGCTGAACTGTTAATCCATTTGAAGACGGTTGCCAATCACAATTTTACCCGCCGCCGCCGCACCTGTGAGGCGTCTTTCCCCTCCCCCGGCGGACTACCGGGGCCGGACGGCAGGAATTTCTCCTGCGGCGAGGAATATTATCACGTCATACGCCTCCATTCCTTTGCGCGAAAGCCGGAGGGCGCCTGTCTAAATTCAGCGATATGAAAACAATTGTTCTTCTGCGCCATGGAGAAAGCACGTGGAACCGTGAAAACAGGTTCACCGGATGGACGGATGTGGACCTGACGGAACTGGGGATAGAGGAAGCGAACCATGCGGGCGACCTGCTGAAAGACAAGGGCATGGCTTTTGACCAGGCTTACACCTCCTACCTCAAGCGCGCCGTGAAGACGCTTAACTGCGTGCTTGACCGTCTGGACCAGGACTGGCTGCCCGTCGCCAAAAGCTGGCGGCTGAATGAAAAGCACTACGGCATGCTCCAGGGGTTGAACAAAAGTGAAACGGCCCAAAAATACGGAGACGAGCAGGTGCTGATCTGGCGGCGCAGCTATGACGTGGCGCCCCCTCCCCTGGCGGAGGATGATCCCGCCAACCCCAAGTGGGACCCCCGCTACAAGGGGGTGCCGGATAACGAACTTCCGCGGACGGAATCCCTGAAGGAGGCCATTGACCGCATGATGCCCTACTGGGAGGGAACCATCCTCCCCTCCCTCCGGACGCTGGACAATATCCTGATCGTGGCCCACGGCAACACGCTGCGCGGCATGATCAAGTACCTGAAAAACATCCCCAACGACCAGCTTCTTTCCCTGAACCTTCCCACCGCCATTCCCTATGTGTTTGAATTTGACGATTCCCTGAACCTGGAGAAAGACTACTTTCTGGGGGATCCGGAAGAAATCCGCAAACGCATGGAAGCCGTCGCCAGCCAGGGAAGCGCGAAGAAAAAACCGCCGACCGCCTAACCCCCCTCCCTTCCGCATGACCGACCATTCCTGCCGCATTGCGTTTTTTGACGCCAAGCCCTACGACCGGGACTCCTTCAACCCGATCAACGAGCGCGAATTCCATTACGACATCCGCTACTTCAAGGGGCACCTCACCCCGGACAGCGTGCCGCTGACCCGCGGCACGGACGTGGCGTGCATCTTCGTCAACGACACGGCAAACCGGGAAGTGATCCGGAGCCTGAAGGAAAACGGCGTCAAACTGCTGGCCCTGCGCTGCGCCGGATTCAACAACGTGGACCTGAAAGCGGCGGAAGAAGCGGACCTGCCCGTCGTCAGGGTCCCCCAATACTCCCCCTATGCGGTGGCGGAACACGCCGTAGCCCTGATGCTCTCCCTGAACCGCAAGATACACCGCGCGTACTGGCGCACCAGGGACGGCAACTTTTCCCTGCACGGGCTGATGGGCTTTGACATGAACGGGAAAACGGCCGGCATCATCGGAACGGGGAAAATCGCCAGAATCCTCATCCGCATCCTCAAGGGGTTCGGCATGAACATCCTGGCCTACGATCCGTACCCCGACCAGCGCTTTGCGGAAGAAGCCGGCATTACGTACACCACGCTGGACGCCTTGTACGCCCGGTCCGACATCATTTCCCTGCACTGCCCCCTCACCCCGGAAACGGAATACCTGATTAATGCGGACTCCATCGGCAAAATGAAGGACGGCGTGATGATCATCAACACGGGACGCGGCAAGCTGATTAACACGGAAATGCTGATTGACGGCCTGAAATCAAAAAAAGTGGGGTCCGCCGGCCTGGACGTGTATGAAGAGGAAGGGGAATATTTTTACGAAGACAAGTCCGACCGAATCATTGACGACGACACCCTGGCGCGCCTGCTCTCCTTCAACAACGTCATCCTGACCTCCCACCAGGGCTTTTTCACGAAGGAAGCCCTGCACAACATTGCGGAAGTCACCCTGCACAACATCCGGGACTTCCTGGAAGGCAAGCCGCTGGCCAACCGCGTATCGCTCCAGTCACACTGAACGCACCCGGCACCTGCTTCCGTGAGGGGAATGCGCCCCGGCGGAGTGCGCGGAAAAGACGCCGCCGCTTTTCCGCGCCAGAGGACAGGCACGTCATAGGAAACAGTTTCACCCCCCTCTTTCTCCACTACCGGCCGCCTGACCACGCGCATCACATTCCCTTCATAATCCCGGCTCTCCAGCGCCCACCGCACGTTGTAAATGGCCGGAACCCGGTACACGCATTCCACGGAAAGCTCCGGTATCCGGTACGGCGGGAAGCGTGCCTTCCACTCTCTTCAGATTCTTGAAAACGGCACGGCAAATTTCATCCGCCTTTTCCGGATTCTCATAAGTATTCCCCGGAAGCAGGGCGTCCCGGAGCAGCGCGGCGGGAAGGGAGCCGGAAAACAACAGCCTTGAACCAACTGGGAGAACGGGTTGCCGGGCATCCTGGAACAACTGCCTCCCCAGGGTAATGGAACAGCCGTTCAACTGGAAAAACAATTCGGCGGCAATCCAGTCCGTTCCCGCCTTTCCATTCAGGCCCGGCCATCTGTTTGCGGCCACCTCCACCACTTGCAGCAAGCACGGCACGGACGGCTTTTCCCGTTCCGCCGGCGGAAGGCTCTCCCATATAGGCCGCCACAGGCGACAGGCGCGTTTTTTCAGGCAGGATTACGGGCTGTTCAAAAGGTTCCTCGTCAAAGCCGTCCAGGACCTTTTCAGCCTTCAGCGCTCCCGTGTCCATTCCGGACAGGAGGAAAATCAGCAAATAACGTTTCATCATCAATCATCAGGGCAGCCAGGGGGTATTCCGGCCATCGTTGATTAAATGCTCTTGACGCATGGAGAACAAGCAGCTTTTCCTCTTTCTTCCTTCTCAATATGCTACTGGAAATTTCCGGAAAATTATCCGGCCCAGCGTCAAGCTTCCCAGCTGTAAAAACTCCCTTGTTAAGTCCCTCCGGAGGCCGGAGAATCGCCGGCCCTCTCGCCATTCCGGAACCATATCCGGAGGGAAGGCACGAAAAATCCTGCCCACTTTTTTATTGACGGCAACAGCGTCTTGAAGGACAAGATGGAATAGATTAACATCTGTCTTTCAACTCCAACCATCCATATCCAACATGAAACTGCTCTTAATGCTGAATGCCTCCCTCCTGCTCTGCGCAGCCGTCCAGGCCAAATTCCCGGCGGACGGACTGATTAAAACGGCAGCCTCCGGCGCCATTCAGGGGAAGACCGTCCTGATGAAGGCTGAAAATGCGGAACTTTCCAAAAGCAAGCTGGCAAAAATACGGTCCGTCAAATTCATCGCCGGCATGGCGGAAAAAGACTCCGGCGCAAGCTGGGAAATCAACGTCGCCCAAGACGGGGAATACATCCTTGAAGCCTGGTACACGTTCCCCTGGACGGCTACCGCTTCCGCCCGCTATGAACTGAAATGCGGCGACAGCGCCCCCTTCCTGTGGAATGTGCCCACTTCCGGCGGCGGTGAGGCCGATGGGGGAATCTACCATCTGGGCCGCATGAACCTGGTTAAGGGAAAACAAACCTTTACGCTCAAGAAAAAAGGGAGGGACGGCATTTACATCCGCTATATCCGGCTCATTCCCGCCTCCATCTTCCCGGTAGTCCAGCCGGCGGCCAGCGGCAAAATCACGCTCTTGCCTGAAAACTGCCTCATCATGCATGCCCTGGCAAAAGATGCGGGAAAATTCAACATCCTGTCCCACTTCAGCTCCGTCAGCTGGGAAATCTTCACCAAAAACGGAGGAACCTATACGGTAACGACGGATTATGCCATTGCCGATCCCGCCTCCACCCTGTTCAAGCTGGGTTATTCCATCAATGACAAGCTGACGGAATTCACTTTTCCGGGAACCGGCGGATGGTCCCGGTTCGTAAAGCACTCCCCCGGCGTCCTTACCCTGCCGCCGGGAAAATGCACCCTGACCGTCAAGGGAATCACCAGCGGCGCGGAAACAAAGTCCATTGTACTTGCCCCCGCGCCGTAAGCGCCGGGCCTCTTTTCCTCCGGAATCCGGCTCTTTAAAGGAAAAAGGGAGAAGGAACAGCCTTCATCATTTTTCTTTACGTCTCACGCCGTCTGTGGAAGATAGGAAACGGCTTGCCTGTCCGCCGGGCAAGCCGTCTCAGTACCAGCCTGTACCGGGACTTTCCCTGCGGAAAAACCCGTTCCGGGGTTCCGCGGCCGCGCACGTAAAATACGCATCGCCCCTTTTTCTGTAAGCACAATCACTTTTCGCCGTACTTATACCATGAGCACTCCGGCCCCTCTCTCTCCCTCCGTTCTGGCTCCCAAACCGCATTATGCCGCCCTGGACGGCCTGCGCGGCGTAGCCGCCGTCATGGTGGTCCTGTTCCACATGTTTGAAGGAAGCGCCAGGGACTTCCAATTCCACACGGACCAGATCATCAACCACGGCTATCTGTCCGTGGACTTCTTCTTCATGCTGTCCGGCTTCGTCATCGGGTATGCCTATGACGACCGCTGGGGAAAGATGAGCCTGTGGAATTTCTGCAAGCGGCGGCTGGTGCGCCTTCAACCCATGGTGGTCATGGGGATGCTGCTGGGTGGAGCCCTCTTTTACTTCCAGGGGTCTGAAATCTTCCCGAACATCGCACAGACCCCCGTATGGAAAATGCTGCTGGTCATGACCGTGGGGTTCACGCTGCTGCCCGTCCCCGTTTCCCTGGATATTCGCGGATGGACGGAAATGCACCCGCTGAACGGTCCGGCCTGGTCCCTCTTCTTCGAATACATCGCCAACATCCTTTACGCCGTGCTCATCAGGAAATTCACCAGCCGGTGGCTGGCGGTCCTGGTCTTCCTGGCGGCCTGCGCCCTCATCCACCAGTGCTACACGCAGGGCAACAACATCGGCGGCTGGACGCTGGACGTGGAACAGTGCCGCGTGGGATTGACGCGGCTCATGTTCCCCTTCTTCGGCGGCCTGCTCCTGTTCCGCCTGTGCAAGCCCGGCCGGGTCAGGCACGGCTTCTGGTGGTGCAGCCTGCTTCTGGTGGGAGCGCTGGCCATGCCGCACGTGGGCGGGGCGGAAAACTTCCGCCTGAACGGCCTGTATGACGCCTTCTGCATCATCGTCATCTTCCCCGCGGTGGTCTTTCTGGGAGCCAGCGACATCCCAGGCGACATCTCCTCCCGGGCCAGCCGGTTCCTGGGAAACATCTCCTACCCCCTTTACATCACCCACTACCCCATCGTTTACCTGTACCTAGCCTGGGTGCACGATGCGGAAGTGCCCTTTTCCCGCGCTCTCCCGGTGGCGGTGGGCGTCCTGTTCATCTGCATTGCCGTGGCCTACGGGTGCCTGAAGCTTTATGACGAACCTGTGCGCGCATGGCTTTCCAAACGCGTGCTGGCGCGGCGCGCACCGGAACAGCCCAGGCCGTAAAACGGAGCCCAGGGCATAACGGCGGTTCCGGGGCGCCCGGAAAACAACGGGAGCGCCGGGACAAACATCTGCCTTGCCCCCGGCGCGGCCCAGCCGGATACTGGCGGCGGTCTTCCATGGAAAAACTGCCGACATCCTCCAAAGCGCTGCGCTACCTGCCCTTTCTTGTGGCATCGGCATTCTTCATGCAGATGCTGGATGCCACCATCCTGAACACGGCCATCCCCACCATCGCCCGCAGCTTCAACAGCCACCCGCTGCAGCTTCACTCCCTGGTGACGGCCTACATGCTTACCGTCTGCGTCCTGATACCGGCCTCCGGATGGATATCCGACAAGCTGGGCTCGCGCCGCACTTTTCTCTTCGCCATCTCCGTTTTCTCCGCGGGGTCCCTGCTGTGCGCCCTCTCCACCTCCGTCGCCATGATGACGGCGTGCCGCGTCATCCAGGGAATCGGGGGGGCCTTCCTGATGCCCGTAGGGCGTCTGGTCGTCCTGCGCTCCTATCCGCGCTCCATGTTCGTCAACGTTCTGAACATCGTGACGATTCCGGCGCTGCTGGGGCCTCTCCTGGGGCCGGTGCTGGGCGGCATCATCGTCCAGTACGCCTCCTGGCACTGGATCTTCCTGATCAACATCCCCATCGGGCTCATCGGCATCCTCTACGCCTACCACATCATGCCGGATTTCCCGGCTCCGCGCCGCCCCTTCGACTGGATGGGCATTTTCCTGTTCGGCCTGAGCCTCGTTTCCTTTTCCAGCGGCCTT
>ENA-OWOV01000556-OWOV01000556.1-gut-metagenome-genome-assembly--contig:-NODE-556-length-11980-cov-4.707553_pt1 | contig 11980 bp, 8 predicted proteins | sample MGYA00248247_ERZ651799 | MGnify/ENA primary metagenome ERZ651799 (study PRJEB26908, sample SAMEA4031712) | gut metagenome | biome: gut; feature: normal infant; material: stool | place: China | collected 2015 ...
TCCTCTATAGCTCAGTTGGCAGAGCGCATGACTGTTAATCATGATGTCGCTGGTTCGAGCCCAGCTGGAGGAGCCATAAACGGAACAAGATATTTGTTCCGTTTTTTGTTGTAGAAAAATTATTTATTTGTCTTTTTTGTAAAATGCTATCTTTGGTTTAAATGTTTGTTGTTTATATGTTTAAATAAACGGTAGCGTTAAACAAACATTGTTTGCAATGAAAAATGCTGAAAATGTGCAACCTGAAAAATAATTTGCAATTAATACAATCGCTTCTGAATGTGAACTGAGCAATATTTTATATCTTTTGGAAGATTTTATAATATTGATATAATTGAAATATCGTGTCAGTCGTGGTATAATAAATTCGGTGATTGATAATGAAAAATTTTTATGAAAAAGTGTATGATATAGTAGCACAGATACCGAAAGGGAAAGTTACAACATATGGGTGCATAGCGATGAGATTGGGGAATATACGACTCAGCCGACTGGTGGGGAATGCACTACACGCGAATACCGATCCTGTAAACGTTCCTTGTCACAGAGTGGTAAACCGTGAGGGGAAACTTGCACCGATGTATGTTTTCGGAGGCATTGACGTTCAAAAGGAACGGCTTGAAAATGAGGGCGTTGAGGTTGACGGCGATAGAATTGATTTAGAAAAATATTTATGGAGATAGGAAACGGCAGTGTAAAAAACTGCCGTTTTTTCTTTGTTGTTCTTTACAAAAAATATAAAATATGATATACTAAAGTTGCGACAATCTACAATTTTATAGTATAAGTATTTTGGTATATAGTTTTGTAAAAAACGCTATATGCTTTATTTGTCATTACTGTTTATACTAAAATGCTTAGTTAAATTGTAGATGTGTCGCAGCATTTAATCAAAGCAGGCGTTTTTATGTGCCGTTTGGTTTTATGCCGCGGCACATTTTTTAATTTACAAAACTATATTTCTTAGGAGGAATGACAAATGAAAAAAAGAATTTTAAGTGTGGTACTTGTACTTTCTATGATGGTATCATTTATGCCGATTATAGCAAGTGCGGCAACAAGCGGCACTTGCGGCGACAATTTGACATGGACGCTTGATAACGGTACGCTGACAATCAGTGGTACGGGGAAAATGAAAGATTACGATAGGGAAGATTATCGGCCTGCTTCGTGGTACTCAAATAGAAAAAGTATTAAAAATATAGTCATAGAGAAAGGGGTAACTAACATAAGCACATATGCGTTTGATGGTTGTAGTAACTTGACAAACATAACAATTTCAAATAGTGTAACAAGTATAGGCGGTTTTGCGTTTGGTGGTTGTAGCAGTCTAACAAGCATAACAATCCCGAATAGTGTAACAAGCATAGGCAGTTTTGCGTTTAGTGATTGTAGAAGTCTGACAAGTATAACAATCCCAAATAGTGTAACAAGCATAGGCAGTTCTGCGTTTAACTTTTGCAGCAGTCTAACAAGCATAACAATCCCGAATAGTATAACGTGTATAGACGATTCTGCGTTTTGGGGTTGTAGCAGTCTGAAGAGTATAACAATCCCAGATAGCGTAACAAGTATAGGTAAATATGCATTTAATGGCTGTAGTAGTCTAACGAGCATAACAATTCCAACTAGCGTAACAAACATAGCTTATAGGACGTTTAGCTATTGTAAAAGTCTGAAGAGTATAACAATTCCGAATGGCGTAACGAGTATAGGTGAATATGTATTTGCCGGTTGCAGTAGTTTAGAGAACATAAAAGTCGATGATAAAAATAAATACTATTCTTCATTAGATGGGAATTTATATAATCTTGATAAAACAAAACTGGTACAATATTCAATAGGAAAAACTGATAAGATATTTAATATTCCAACCGGCGTAACAAGTATAGACAATTATGCATTTGCTGGTTGCAGCAGTTTGACGAGTATAACAATTCCCAATGGAGTGACAGGCATAGGAGATTCTGCGTTTTCGGAATGTAGTGGACTGACAAGTATAACAATTCTGAATAGCGTAACAAGTATAGGCGATTTTGCGTTTTCGTATTGTAGCAGTCTGACAAGTATAACAATTCCTAAAAGTGTAATAAGCATAGGTATAGATGCATTTAAAAATTGTAGCAGTTTAAAAGATGTATATTATACAGGCACAAGGGAAGAATGGGAAAGAATAGATATTGCTGCTGATGATTATCATGGTGATAATGATGATTTGCTTAATGCAACAATTCACTACAACAGCGCAACGCCGTCAACTATATATTCAGCTGACAAGGTTAGTACGCAGATTGTAAGCGGGAAGTTAAAGATAATGCTTAATGTAGATGACAACATTAGCAATGCGACGGTTTATGTGGCATTTAGAAACAACGGAAAGATTGTTGAAGTAAAAAAGGCAACTTTAAGCAATCTACAAGCGGAAGTATCTTTAAGCAACAAGACATATACCGATATGAATATTTACATATGGAACAGCCGTCAACAACCGTATACATATGTAAAGAATATAAAAAAGTAATAAATAAGAATGAACCGACCTCTAAAAATAATAATTTGGAGGTCGATTTTTTTATCATATTAATACAAAATTCAACAGTATTCATCAAAAGCTAAACAAACGGTATAAAGAACAACATACATTCATAAATTTTTTACAAAAATTTTTCTCCCGCAAAGACAAGATATAGTGATTAAATATAGGAAAAGTACAAAATAATCTATTATGAACAATCAAAGAACTTTCTGTTAAAATTTTTTACTTGAAATTATAAGAAAAACAGTATATAATATAAAATGTATAGTGCGAGAAAGTGCCTATAAGGGAGAGGTGTCTATGTATAAGTTGAATGATATACATAATTCTGATGTCGGAAACAAAGGCAATTTTGAAAAAATGGTTATTTCCGAGGCGGACAGAGTTAAGCCTATTATCAAAGAACAATTTCTTAGAGAATACATTCTTGGTACGGGCGATACATATGAAATATTCAATATATATTGTAAGACGTTTGGCGTAGACCGTATGCTTGAAACAAGAATGATAATCATTAAACCGGCACAGCAAAGTGAAGATGAAGATATATTCTTCTTAAAAAACACTTCTGAGCAGTACATCGGTGAAGATAGATTATTATTAAGCACAACAATAAAAAATCATTTGTTTCTTATAACAACATTATTGGAACAGCAAGAGATTACATCGGTACTTGAGAAAATTCATAATACTATGAAAGCGTGCTATGGGTATGATGTTATGGCGGTATACAGCAAGATTGCGTCAATAGCTGATGCACCTGCATCATACGAACGTCTGAAAAGATGTATGGGATATTCGTTTTACTCTGACAGTTGCGAGATTTTGTATGAAAACGATATTAAAATCAACGAAAATGCTGTTAGTGTACAAGCTGAATACGGCGCTATTGAACACGCCGTAAAAACCGGTGATATGGAAAAGCTGAAAATGCTTTTGAGCGGATTTTTTAAAACACTTGAAAAGGCTATGCCGACTCCGGCGGTTGCAAAAACGTATTGTTTAGAGCTTTATGTCTGCATAATTCGTTGTTGCAGTGTTGAAAAAATCGAAAAGTATATGAAAGGAATTGTTTCTGTTCAAGCGGCTAAAAAGCTTAGTGAGATTAAATCTTTCATTGAACAGAACGGTTTTGAAATCGCAAAAGCCAATGCACCGGAATCTAACAAAATATACAGTTCGCTTATTCGTGATACGATTAACATAATCGATGAGAATATCGAAAATGAAAATCTTTCACTGCGATGGCTTGCCGGAACGATATTATATACGAATGTCGATTATCTTGGAAAACTGTTTAAGAAAGAAACAGGCAAGAATTTTTCTCATTATGTTATGGAAAAACGTATGGAAATGGCGAAAGATCTCATAATAGAGGGTAAAAAGGACAGAATTTACGAAGTTGCAGAAAAAGTCGGTTACGGCTCAAATTCACAATATTTCAGTCAGGTATTTAAAAAATATACCGGAGTTTCTCCGCTGGAGTACAGGGAATTTGCAAGGTTGGCAAGAGAAAAAAATGAAGCAGGTTGAATTTATAAAAACAACCGAAAATAGTCTTTAAATTAGACAATTATAACTGATTTTTAACTGTTAATTGTATTGACAATGCTATATAATTGTCTGTGATTTTCGTTAATAGAAATTGGAAAAATCCAATTTGTATTATATTTTTAAATTTTATGGAGGTATTCAAATGGGTAACAAGATGAAAAAACTAATCTGTGCGCTTTTGGCATCAGCAATGCTTGTAGGCTCAGTCGGCGTTGTCGGCTTTGCAGATGAAGATACAAACGCTGAAACAGTTGTAACAACTTCTGCAGAAGCAACAGAAAAACCTGCCGATGCAGAGGCAACAGAGGCTCCTGCCAGTGCAGAGGCAACAGAGGCTCCTGCCAGTGCAGAGGCAACAGAGGCTCCTGCCGGTGCAGAGGCAACAGAGGCTCCTGCTGTAACAGAGGCTCCTGTAGCTACAGTTGCTCCTACTACATCTGGTAGCAGCTATGATAACGACAGTTATTATGACAAGGCACTTTCACTATGTAGTGCACTTGGTATTATCACAGGTTATGAAGATGGTAGTGTAAAGCCTGATTCAAAGGTAACAAGAGCGGAAATGGCATCAATCGTTCTAAGAATGCTTGATTTAACATCAACATCTACATATCAGAACGGTTTTACAGATGTAACATCATCACACTGGGCTGCTGATCAAATTCAAACAGCTTTAGAGGCTAATATCATCAGCGGTATGGGCGACGGAACATTTGTTCCTGACGGCGAAGTTACATATGCTCAAGTATGTGTAATGCTTGTAAATGCTATGAACTATCAGGATGACGCTGAATATTACGGCGGATATCCTAACGGTTATATCAAGGTTGCAGGTATGTCAGACCTTGAAATCACAAAGAACGCACCGGGTGCGGCAGACGTTGCCTCAGACCGTGGCGTAGTTATCAAGATGGTGTATAATGCACTTCTTGGTCAATACAAGGAAATCAACGGCTATGAGAACGGTGCTCCTACTTACAAAGCTAACGGAACATTGGCAAAGGCTAAGTTTGACGTTATCGATAAGAAGGGTGTTCTTACAGCTACATCAAAGACAAGCGTATCTTCAACAGACGTTCAAGACGGTCAAATCGAAATCGTTTCAGATGAAGACGATGAAGCTAAGCTATTTGACTGTGACCTAACAGGTCTTGAAGATTACCTTGCTCAAAAGATTACATATTACTACAAGGAAAACAGCGGTCTTACACCAAAAGTTCTTGCAGTAACATATGACGCATCAAAGACAACAACATTCAAGGCTGATGCTGATGATATTCAAACAGTTGAAGGCTTTGATACAGATGAAGGTAAATTCAAAATCGAAGGCGTAAGCAAGAAAAAGAACTGTGCCGGTGCATCAATCGTATATAACGGTAAGATTATATCAAACAGCCAACTTGCTGAATTGGGCGAATCAATCAATGATTTACTACTTCCTGAAAACGGCAGTATCAGACTTGTAGACAGTGACAAGGACGATGTATTTGATGTTGTATTCGTAGATTCATATGAAACAATGGTAGTTTCAAGTGCAACAGACGAAAGAATCGTAGGTAAAGTAGCAGATGACGATAACTTCGGCGATACAAAGGCGCTAACAATCAAACTTGACGATTCAGAAGACAGAACAATCTCTGTTACAAAAGCAGGTAACGAGATCAGACTTAGAAACCTAAAGAAGAACGATGTAGCAACAATCAGAAGAAGTCTTGACGATACAGTTGTTGACGTTGTTGTAACAGGCGAAAGCTTTACAGGTTCGGCGTCAGGTATTTCAAAGAAGGTTGACAAGAGCTATGCTACAATCAACGGTACAAAGTACGATGTTGCAAACGTTGCAGTTGGCGATCTTGTAAGCGGTACACAATCAACATTCTATACAGATATGTTCGGTCGTATAGCTTATATTGAATCAGCAGGCGGAAGTGTTCTTCAGTCAGGCGAAAAGTATGGTTGGATTATGAACGGCTATGATTCAGAAGATGGTAGCGGTTACATTATTGAAATGATGACTCAAGACGGTAAGTCAGCTGAATATAAGCTTGGTTCAAGTGTTGATTACTGGGCTCCTACAGCAACAGCTGCTACAACACTTTCTTCAAAAGAAGAGGCTAAGTCAACAATTTCAGCTCTTGTAAGTGCAAATTCATTTATGAAACTTTCATCTGATGCAAATGTTGCAATTAGACTTGTAAAGTATAAAGTTAATTCAAGTGGCAATATTACAAGATTATATTGTGCAGTTAATGCTAAAACAGTTTCTGATGACAAGGCTCTTAGAATTAATCCAACAAACTTAAAGAGTACTTCGGTTGTATCTGGTCTTGTTGGCGGATATAAGATTGGTGACGGTATTGTTGAAATGTCAGTTCCAAAGACTGCAGAAGATATGAAAAATGCAGACAACTATAAGGTTGGTACAGTAAATTCAGGTTCTTATGTGGTAAGAGAAAACGGTTCAAGCCGTGATTTCGTTGTTGGTCAATTTGAAAATACAAATGTTCCTACAATTCTTATCAACTTTACTTCAAGTGCGGATGCTCTTGCAGCAGTAAAGGATATTGATACGGCTGCTAACAATCCTACAATGGTCGTTAATGAAATTGAAACTGGTGTTGATGATGATGACAACACAGTTTACACAATCAATGGTTACTTTAATGGTGCAGAAGTATCTCTTACAACAACAAAGAATGCTGTTTTAGGTAAGTTGAATAACAAGGGTAAGAATAACGGCATTATTGCAGACCAGGGTGGTAGCAAGTTCTATTCAACAACAGATATTTGGAATGCACAATCTGGTGCTAAATTGACTGATTACTTATCAGAGGGCGATTATATTCTTTATGATGGTGGAGATAGAATTGTCTTGGTACTTGACGCAGATGATGTGTATAAACAAGTATATGAAGGTAAGACTGTAGCCGATGCTCTACCGTTTGGTGCATATAACCAATTTATTGCTCGTAATATGATGGTATATGGTGCAGTGCTTTCATCAGATCTTGATGATGAGGCTAAGGTTGGAATTGATGCAAGTGCATTGAATACTCTTCAATTCGACTCATCAAAGCTTATGGATACTATTGAAATCAATATAAAGACCGGTAAGGCTTCTATTGATACAGACGGTAGTGAGATTTCAGATCTTGAGCCATATGATTCTGAAACAAAAACAGGTGATTATGCAATAGCAAGATTCTGTGATAAGGGTTCTCTACAAGAAATCGTTATTTACAGGTTTGTAGACTAATTTCTGAACAGAATAATACAATAACGGACGCGAATGCGTCCGTTATTTTTTATGGTGAAATACAGTGTAAGATTGCAATTATAATACAACAATATTACATTTTGGTTACATTTCACAAAATTCACTTATTACGATTGTATATTATTGATAAAGCGGAAAAAATAATAAGTTTTATTGTGCAAAATGTTACGCAAAAGACTTGCAAAGTATAGGTGTTTTGTGATAAAATAATAATGTACAGTTAAAGATATTAATTTACAATTTGTCTGTGCGGTAAACAGCACAAAAACACAGAAAAAAGTCTTTACAACAAGACTTATATGGTGTATAATAAAGACAAAACAAAATAAAACCAAAAAAAACAAAGAAAAGAGGGAAAACAAATGTATAAGTCTGACTTTGAAATTAAGAAAGAATTATGCGAAATCGGAAGGAGAATTTATAATGACGGTTTTGTTGCCGCAAATGACGGTAACTTCTCAGTCAAAATTGATGACAACACTTACTATGTTACACCGACAGGCGTAAGTAAGGGTTTCATGACTCCTGAAATGATTTGTAAAGTTGATGGACAAGGTAATCTAAAAGAGGCTAACGGCCCTTGGAAACCTTCATCAGAATTCAAAATGCACTTGAAGGTTTATCAGCAAAGACCGGACGTAAATGCCGTTGTTCATGCTCATCCTCCGATTGCAACTTCATTTGCTATCGCAGGTATTCCGCTTGACAAGCTAATTATGCCGGAAGCTATCATCTTCCTTGGTGCAGTGCCAATCGCACAATACGGTACACCGTCAACAATGGAAATTCCTGAATCACTTGAACCATATCTTCAAGATTATGATGCAATTCTACTTGCAAACCACGGTGCACTTTCATTCGGTTGTGACCTAAACACAGCATTCTTCAGAATGGAATCAACAGAATTTTACGCAAAGCTACTTTTCTATGCAAGAATGCTTGGCGGTGAAAAGGAAATCCCTTGCGGTGAAGTTAAGAAACTTGTTGAACTTAGAAAACAATTCGGCGTTCCGGGTAAGCACCCTATGGAAAAGCTTTGTCCGGGTTGTTATGAAGGTGACGATACTTGCTCAATGTCACCGACAGAGGCTAATAAAAAGTACGGCGTAGAATCATCAGCCGCTTATCATGGTTTCCAACCGCTTCCTTCACAGGTTTGCCCGACTCCTTCATCATCAAATAAGGATATGGAAAGCCTTGTTGCAGAAGTAACAAAGAAAGTTATGGAACAACTTAATAAATAAGTAACGGAGAAACATCATGAAAACTATTGATGAACTTGTCGATGAGTTGGCAGTACGCCTTAACTCTGGACAAACCGTTAAACAAAAAAAAGTCGCAAAACCTGTTTCTGCTCCTAAACCGGAAGTGAAAAAAGAGTGTAAAAAACAATGTAAGTGCGGCGGAAATTGCAAACATGAAAGTCCCGAAAAGATGACTATTGCTATGGCGAAAGAACTTGCCGAGGCAGTTGAAAAAGCGGCGACGATTTTAGGTGTTAAAGTGGTTGTTGCAATTCGTGACGAGGGTGCAAATCTTGTACTTCTTCACGCAATGGACGATAGTTACATAGCAAGCGTTCAGGCGTCACAGGATAAGGCTTATACAGCCGTAGCATTGAAAATGCCTACACATATCGCACTTGATGAATCAAGAGGCGGCTCGCTTGACGGACTTACAAACGGAAACGGAATATTACTGTTGGGCGGAGGTTATCCGCTTAGAACAGACAAAAAAATATACGGCGGAATCGGAGTTTCGGGTGGCACAAAAGAGCAAGATACAACTCTTGCAATGGTTGCCGACGCGTATTTTAAAACACGATTCGCTTGAGGAGGTTGGAAAAGTTAATGGTAGATGAAAAGCAAGTAAGCGAAATCGTTAAAAACGTTATTGCCGGAATGGATATTTCATCATTCGATAACAAGCCTGCAAGAAAGCAGCTTGGTGTATTCGATACAATGGAAGAGGCCATTGCAGCTTGTAACAAAGCTTACACGACCTTTAGACATTATAATAAAGAACAAAGGGAAAATATTATAAAGGAAATCAGACGTCTTACTCATGAAGAGGCTGAACCAATGGCTAAGTTGGCTGTTGAGGATACTAAAATGGGTAATGTTTATCACAAGATTTTAAAGCATCACCTTGTTGCCGATAAAACTCTTGGTACATCTGACCTTGAAACCCGTGCACTATCCGGTGACAGAGGTCTTACACTTGTTGAGATGGCTCCGTTCGGAATTATCGGTGCAATCACACCGTCAACAAATCCAAGCTGTACAGTTATTTGTAACAGTATCTGTATGCTTGCAGGCGGTAACGGTGTTATATTCTTTCCGCTCTCGTACGCATAGAGAATTTTTGCTTTTGTTGTTGTCCTTGTCAACAGAGCTATTCTTGCGGCAGGCGGTCCGGAAAATATCGTATGTACAGTAAAAGAACCGACAAGAGAAACTTCTGCTAAGATGGTTAATGACCCATCAGTAAGAATGCTTGTTGCAACAGGCGGTCCGGGCGTTGTTAAAATGCTGCTTTCAAGCGGAAAGAAAGCTATCGGCGCAGGCGCAGGTAACCCTCCTGTTGTTGTTGATGATACTGCCGACATTCCAAAGGCGGCTAAAGATATTATCGACGGATGTACATTTGATAACAATCTTCCTTGTATCGCTGAAAAAGAATGCTTCGTAATGAAAAATGTTGCGGACGAGCTTATTCAGAATATGTTGAAGAACGGTGCTTACCTAATCAATGCGGCACAAGTTAAACAACTTGAGGATGTTGTCCTTGTTTGGTCAAAGCCTAAAAAAGAGGGCGAACAGCCAAAACGTGTTATCAATAAGGATTGGGTCGGACGTGACGCAAAGAAGATTCTTGCTCAAATCGGTATCAATGTCGGTGACGATATTAGATGTATCATTTGTGAAACAGAGTTTTCACAGGCATTTGTTCAGACAGAACTTATGATGCCGATACTTCCTATCGTCAGAGTAGATACATTCGACGAGGCTGTTGAAATGGCTGTTAAGGCTGAACACGGCAATCGTCACAGCGCTCATCTTCATTCAAAGAATGTTGACCATATGACACAATATGCAAAAGCAATCTGTACAACAATATTTGTTAAGAATGCTCCGTCATATGCAGGTATCGGCTTTAACGCTGAAGGTTGGACAACCTTTACTATTGCCGGTCCGACAGGTGAGGGTATCACTTCTCCGAGAAGTTTTACACGTCAGAGAAGATGCGTACTTTCAGACGCACTTAATATCATATAAAAAGGAGTGAAAACCTTGAATATAAACGAAAATGATGTAGCAAAGCTTGTACAACAGGTTTTGCAAGAAATGACAAGTGGTGCTCCTGCATCAGCTCCAAAAGCACAAGCAGCTCCGAGCGGTGACATTCCAAAGACTGCAAAAGTTGCTATGATGACAGAATTAAAGCACTTTGAAATTCAGGAATACCCAATCCCTGAGTTGGGTGATGACGATATTCTTGTAAGAGTTGAAGGCTGCGGTGTTTGCGGTACAGATGCTCACGAATATAAGAATGACCCATTCTCACTTATCCCTGTTGTTCTTGGACACGAGGGTACGGGTGAAATTGTAAAGATGGGTAAAAACGTTAAGAAAGACAGCGCAGGTAAACCTTTAAATATCGGTGATAAGGTTGTTACTTGTATGATTTTCAAAGACGATCCTGATATTACAATGTTTGACCTTAATAAGCAAAATGTAGGCGGTGCAGACGTTTACGGACTTCTTCCTGATGATAACGTTCACCTAAACGGCTGGTACAGTGACTACATTCTTATCAGAGGTGGTTCAACAGTATTTAACGTAAGCGACCTTGATCTTGATTCAAGAATTCTTATCGAGCCATGTGCGGTTTTGGTACACGCTGTTGAAAGAGCAAAGACAACTAACATTTTGAGATTTAACTCAAGAGTTGTTGTTCAGGGCTGCGGACCTATCGGTCTTATCTGTATAGCAGTTCTACGCACAATGGGTATTGAAAATATCGTTGCAGTTGACGGTAATGAACAAAGACTTGCATTCGCTAAGAGAATGGGTGCCGGTGAAACAGTTAACTTTATGAACTACAAGGGTATCGATAACCTTGCAAATGCTGTAAAGGACGCTTTCGGCGGACATCTTGCAGATTTTGCATTCCAGTGTACAGGTTCGCCTGTTGCTCACAGCAATATCTATAAGTTCATCAGAAACGGCGGCGGACTTTGTGAACTTGGTTTCTTTATCAACGGCGGTGACGCTACAATCAATCCTCACTTTGACCTTTGCTCAAAGGAAATTACGCTTGTAGGCTCATGGGTATATACTCTTAGAGATTATGCTACAACATTTGATTTCCTCAAGAGAGCAAAAGCAATCGGACTTCCGATGGATGATCTGATCACACACGAGTTCCCGCTCGAGCAGATCAATGAGGCTCACCAGACAAACCTGGCTATGAAAGGTCTTAAGATTGCAATCATCAACAAATAAGGTGAGAGAGTATGGAAGCAGTAGGTATGCTGGAAGTATTTGGACTTGCAACAGCATTTGCAGCGGCTGACGCCGGATGTAAAGCAGGAAATGTAAGACTGGAGA
>ENA-OWOV01000557-OWOV01000557.1-gut-metagenome-genome-assembly--contig:-NODE-557-length-11977-cov-4.532857_pt1 | contig 11977 bp, 32 predicted proteins | sample MGYA00248247_ERZ651799 | MGnify/ENA primary metagenome ERZ651799 (study PRJEB26908, sample SAMEA4031712) | gut metagenome | biome: gut; feature: normal infant; material: stool | place: China | collected 2015...
CATTTAAAATATCTCCATGTTTACCATCTGGTGTTGATCCTTCATGACAAAATGGACAAGACATCGAACAACAATTCGTGATTTTAATATCCATGTTTTCTGCATGATCTGGAATAAATTCATCGTCATTTGTTTCTCTGATTCTCGTCCCATCACTCAGGATAGTCGTAACGTAGTTACCATTTCTGTATCTTCCTAATAATTCCATTCTTAATTACCTCTCTTAGCATTCATAACCATAACATCCAAATGCCACAACCTTATCTCCATTTGGGGTTGTCAATGTTTCTTCATAGCCTTCATAATCTTCACAATACTCATTCCAAAAATATTTATAATCATAGAATTCGTTTTCACGAAGGATTTCATTTACTTCCTCTTCATCTGTCCAATTAACATCTTTTCTTACATATTTGTTTGTCTTCTCAAATTCAATCGCTTCTTCTCTAGTATAGAAATGATTCTTTTCAGGTTTGTTATTATCTGGATAGCACCAACCTGAACCTGTAAAAAGATATAAATTATCTTCCTGCCATCTGTCATAATCCGATTCCATACACATCACGATTACATGCATTGAGCTACTATTTGTTTCGAAAACTCTTCGTCTAATTTGTTTATTCATATATTAATTTCCTTTCTTGTAAATTTCATATTCATCAAATTTTGGTTTTAAATCACCATATAATGTATAAGTTCCCCAATCTGTTTCTTCCTCTCCTTCAGCAATAAACATTCTATCTCTAAATTCATCATCATTATCATTGCCTGTGATAATAATTGAATCGCCAAAAAGATATCTAAAAAGCTTGTCTGAATCCAATAATAAATCATCCAACCATGACTTTAACTTTTCAACATGATCAATGTAATCATATCCAGTATCATAATACCTGTGTGTTTTTCCATCATATTTATATTGTTTAATATTTGGTTCTGGTATGGTGTATGTGATATTATTATCATCCAATATAGATTTTAATTGCATTAACTTTTCATCAGCGTATTCCTTTTCCATTGAAAGAATTGCTGTAATCAAATACGAAGCTTTATTATCAAGATCTCCATACTCTTCGCATTCCCAACCATATTCTCCAGTATGAAAATCAATGTGGTCTTTTAATTCATAGCCATCTTTTGCAATACAAATTGCATGAGTGCTTGATGAATTAGTCTCAAATACACATCTTCTAATCTGTCTCTTCATAACTTCTACCTCACAAATTCGTAAATATATTCGTCATTAACAGTTTTGCACTCGTCAATTCTTCTACCATCGGATGCATGTAACATACTGTTATAACGCTTGATTGCAACTGCAATGTCATTAGCCAATCTTTTTACGGTTTGATTTGCTGTTTCTGTCATTACAGATTCACAAGAATTTTTCTTTATATCTTTTTCTTCAAATTCATTCAACGCAACAAGGATTCCATTGATTTTAGCTAAAACCTGCCAAGCGTTAAATCCATATTTTTCATAATCTTCTGGATTTTCGATAAGATCAAATCCATTCTCAATAATATTTTTAATAATGAACAATGTTCTCTGGTTCATTTCTTCTGTAGTCATAAGCGTAATCTCCTTTCTATACTTTCTCTTAATGTATCTAAAATAAAGTTGCAGTTCTCATTATCTTCAAACCAATTCTCAATAGTTTCTTCTATCGCTATTCCAAAAGAACTAAAATCTATCTGATTCTCAACCTGCTCTTTGATTTTTGATCGAATGATATAATCTAATTCTTCATCAGTAATTCTATTTGCAGCTTCTTGGAATCTTTCTGCAAGCGGTTTGAGTGATAAATAATCTTCTGTTTGTTTTGTCATAATTATTATTCTCTCCATATTTGTGAATAGCTGCGCTATATTTGACTACCTCACAGCCCATCTAATTATATTGTGTACATCGTATAATATTTCTTATTATCAAATGAACCGTAGATATCTTTCACAACACTAATAGCTCTATCCATACTTCCATATGTAGCCATGTGGTATCGTTCGCCATAATATTTAGCATAGATATCTACATCGTCACTTCCTTTGAAACTTGTTGGTTCAATTGTAAGTACAACATTATCATAAGGAACATTTATTGTTTTATCCTGGCTAATAATTCTCATAATTACTTATTCTCCTTATCTGCAAACGTAACGATGGTTCTCTCTGGAATAATCTGCTGTGGAATTATTTTCTGAACTAACTGATTGACCTGTAATTGGTCATATTCATAATAATAATCAGAAAAATAAGAGCCTGACCTTGTAATATACTGTGTGACAGCAATATCATATTCTGTAACAGAATCATCTTCTGAGGTTCTACATAAAATACCAGTTACATCTTTGTACTGATATTTTCCTCCATCAATCCAATCTCCTACGTCAACAATATCTAATCCGTATTCAACACCATCAATTGTTGCTCCAAGTTCTTCGTACCAATCTTCATTGTCAAAATGACTTACGATTTCCTTGGCTTCTTCTAAATCCATATGTTCCAATTCTTCGAAATTAATATTAAATTCCATCATTATTCTTCTCCTTTTAATCAACTGACTCCCATTACGAGAGCCAGTTTAAATGAAAATTCAATTTCATAACTAGATGTTTGCAACCATCTAATATATTATTCTCTTGTTCCAATTGGAAATTTTGAGCAGAAATGCTCTAAGAAATTATTTTAAAATTACTATTTGATATCTCCATTCATCTTTGCATTGAGAATAGCTTTCAGATACTCTTGTGGATTATCTTTTGCAGCCTGGAATCCTCTCTTCTGTCTCTGAATATCATCTAGTACGGGCTTATACTTTGGACTATTACTTACTTAATTTCTATATTTTTGTACCTCTTCACGAGTTACAATTTCTTTATCCACTAGAATTCGCAACACTACTTGTACATCAACCAATGCTTTCATAATGGTTTCCTGCATCTGTAATTCATGCAAGGCTTCGTCTGGTTTATAATAAGAATCATTGCTTACCGCCAATATTTTCACCTCCTAGATTATCTAACTCTTCATCGACTAATGCGTTAATCTTCCTCCAACAAGGAATACATATATGATACGGTTGTCCATGTAGACGGAACGATCTAAGATATACAATCATGTCATCATTGTTCAATCCTTTATCGCATACCTTACATACACACCCCTTTTTTGCATGTCGTATTTTTACTTCATTAAAATTATCAATAAAACTTCTGTCCATTTTTATCACCACAACTTATTTGCCAAGTTTTTACTAAATATTTTGTCTTTTAATCTATAATATCTTGGATTGTCTTCTTCCAGATCCTTTAAAACAGAATCTAAACAACGTCTAAGCTTTTTGTCATTGACTGTTATATCAGAAGTATTAATCTGCCATGTGATACCAACTTTCGAAAAACATATGTAAATATTAAAATACCAATTATATTTTCCGAATTCGTCTACACAGTCTTTTTTGTACTCATATACTTTCTTTCTACATAATATTTTTGCCAAACTAATTCTCCTTTGTGTTTTTATTCTTTACAGGCAAAAGCCATTTTAATCCTGAAAACGGTATGTAATATAACTCATTTTTATCTTCGTTTAATAAAACGACATTGCCACCGTTATAATTAAGCAATCTTCCTATGGCTTGCCCCTCCGCACCTTTTCAAATTTCGTATACTACCTTGTAATTCTTATCCAATGCATTTTTTAACAAATCATATTCTGATTTTGTCATCAAATCACCTCTTTCTTGATATTAAAATACAATCGCCTATATAAAACAAAGCAAACATCATAATAAATTCCATATCATTACACCACTAAGAAGTCCAATACAAATAACTATAAACCGCAAAACACTCATATCTTTCTCTCTTCTAATTTACTGAGTTTAACCCATCCACCAACATAAATCATTGGCATAGCCTTGATTAATCTTCCATTTGTACACCCACAATTACCACATTTCCATGTCCATGTAGTATCTTGATCTGGGTGACCAAAACTTATGTAAAAATCTTTAAACTCTTTTCCACAATAATCGCATTTTTCATATGTTACAATTCTACTCATACAGCCACCCTTTCATAATGAAAAACATATTTCATGCTAATTTATAACAGTTCCATTTTTATCAAAGCTTATTGATATAGACCCATCCACGTTCTTATATCTGGGGATATCTTTTGCTTTAATTGTATATGTTGTAGCATTAACCAAGCGATAGTATTTAATCATAAATTTATCGTGTGCAGAATGAGGAATAACACTTATTTCTTCTTTTGATAATTTTTGAATATCAAATGTAACAAGTTCACCCATACAACTTCCATATATTGCGCATACCTCAATTGAATTTAAAATCACATTCTCATCTTTTAAATCAAATTTAAAAATACCGCCTTCAAATATTTTTATTATCGGTATTTTTATAGCTTCTTTTGTTTCTATCATCTTTTACCTCGCATTCTTCTTGCAATACTTAATAATGTTCTCTTTACATTTGTCACAGATTCGCATCTTATAATTTCTTTCTGTTCTACTAGGATGAACTCCTGCAATAAATTCCAAACCGTTCCAATCGGAACAATTCACTGTAATACCATTTTCTTTAGATACTTCTCTTCTGCAAATATCACATACTTCAATTACTGCCATTTAAGATCTCCTCATATTTTTCACACTTATTTTGTAATATACTAGAATAATCTTCTAAGTCTGATATTTTTTCATTCAAATCATCTACTTGTTCCTGAAGCCTGTCTACTTCATCTTCAGCATCTCGCAGATAACCGTCAGACTTTTCAAGTTCTTCCTCTAACTCATAATATTCCTCGTCTGTATGAGCAGGAAATAATTCTACAATCTTAGCAGCAAGTTCTTTATTATATTCTTCAACAAGATTAATACATTTATCCAATGTGGAAACTGATTCCCAGCAATCGTTTATATAAATCAATTTACATCACTCCAATATTTTTCCATATAATACACACTCTATCTATTTCTTGTATCATTCCATCTTTAATAAAACCATATTCACTTAAGTCTCCCTCCGTATCGGTTGCACACATATCAACAAATCTCGTATCTATTACTTTTTTATATGTGTCATTTTCATCAATTAAAGGAGAACCTACAACGCAATATTTAGCTCCTTTTGGTGGTTGTTCCATGTAAGCATTTGTTTTTAAATCTAAAACATTGAAAACCCCAAAAGGAAGTCGTTAGTATATTTTACCGTCTACATAAAAATTTATTTTGTAAATTTCTTTAATCATTTTTTTGCCTCAATCTTATGTCATTCGTTCCATCTCTTCGTCAGAAATCTCTTTGCATTCTACTTCATATCCAAGATATTTTAAAAGATCCATCCAATCATCATTATCAATTCTATGTCCTTCTCTAATGAAATCTTCATAATGAAGAACTGCATAATCATCTGCTGTTGTAAGTTTAATTTTGTTACTTGCCATAATTTTCACCTCTCAATCATATGGCTTCCACTCTGGATCTCTATAAACTATTCCACTTTCGCAATATACTTCGTCCATATCAAAATAGCCATCACATCCAGACAAAGCCCATGATAAACAATTTATCATTTTCATTACTTCTGATTTATTGAACACCGCAAACAATTGATTCTTGTCATAATCTGCAACAATATTTAAATCATCAGTAGACCAATTTGTTTGTCTATGTATATCTTTTTTTGTGCCATATTCATATGCTGGAACTAAGTCTAAATTGCAATTGTTTCCGACTTTAATATGTAAATTTTCTTTTATGAACTCAGATGCATACTCTGCATATACTGTTCCACTAGGCTCTTTTAATAATTGTTCTTTTGTTAGAATTCTCATATATCTCACCTCGCTTCTTCCTTTCTTTTGCACGTTGCTCTTTTAATAATTTACAACTTCCACAATTGTTTCTGTTTTTACAAAACCAACAGTTATCATTGTCTAATGTCCACCACCAAGGATGTTGAGGTCGTTGTTTTCTTTTTGCTTTACCCATTTTATTCCCCTATAAAAAGTAAACGAGTGATACCAGATAATGCAAAACTTGGTCAGTTACATATGATATTTTTTGATATCTTGCTTTTAACGGATCAATAATACAATGTGTCAAAAATATAACTCCAAGCTGCCATGTTAATCCAAAAGCAAGGTAAAATGGCAAACAATACAACGCACAATGTACGAACAAATGATACCAATTACTTCCTTTAGTCTTTGCAATAAAGTCGTTTTGTAAAACATAATCACCAACCAAGTGGCAAAAAACTAATAAAATTAATTTATTCATATACCCCATCCTTTACTTCAACCGGGCAGCTATGTGCGTTATAATAATCAACAATTTTACTTTCTTTCATATCAATTTTTACATAAGCACATGCATGTGGAAACCCACCATCAAACCCTTTTACATACATGTAATTACCAACAATTTTAGTTCCAACAATCTCAAGATGATTTTCCTCAAACCATTTTCCAGCATTTAATTCTGCATAATATTTTAATATACCATGATAATCATAATCTTCATACATACAAATCATATTATTACTTCCTAATATTCTCTAAATAAAAGAGTGATTTCGTTATTCTTTCTCTAATACAATAATTGCTTTGTAATATTTACTATTACACGAACTGGCTTCGATTTTATATCCCTCAGATAAATATTCATTTCATTTTCAAAATCCGTCTTATTTTCAATCTCTAAAATAATACATTTTTTCATACCAGTTACCTCGTTTATCTCGATCTGTTTGCATCTACTTGTCAGCATTGAAGCTATTGCCATCCCATGAATTATTGCTTGTTTGCATTCTTGATTATCTTTGAACACTGTCGCATCAATCATCTTGTCAATTTCACAAGAAGAAATACAATCCAAAACTTTCTGCTGAAATTCCGTAGAATCAATTAATATTTTGTTGGAAAAATCAAAATCACTCACAACTCACGTCCTGCTTTTTATAAAATCAATAATATCGTCAATTACTTCTTCATTAAATTCTTCAAAGTCATCTACTTTAACTGTCCCACATTCAAACGCAGATTTATCTCTTGTTAGATTGTAAGTATAACAATCGACACCAATTCTGAAATACTCCATAAGAAGTTCTTTTAGAAAATCATAATTAAGCTCAATAGACTGTGCAAATTTCTGATCTATCATTTCTTTAAATTCTTCTTTATCGATATTTATAGTTGCAACAAGTTGTGGTTTGACTGTTGGTTGTTCGTCTAATAATTGTCTAATACCAGGTAAGCGACTTACACTAATGCTACTGCTACCAAGTGCCATACGAATATCTTTATTTGTAATTTTATCTACGTCAATTAATCTCATAACTTACTTCACCTCTCGTTTCTAATATCTGCCAACGGAGTTCTCTTAGAAATATTCTCTGTAATACGTTCCTCAAAAACATAATCTGTAATTGGCTTTAACAAATTACATTTTCCAGGATTACAACTTTTTTCTTGTAACAAATTACATGCATAGTAACCATCAGAAAAAATACAATCATTAGAGCAACTTGGCATTTCATCTACAATAATTTTCATGATTCATCACCTCTAATCTTTCTCTCCAAAATGTATCCATATTCATTAATTACTTCCTTTAATAGTCTTTCACTCTCTTTTCGTGCCTTGGTACTATTAATGACTGATAGTTTATTCTCCAACCCATGCAGGTTCTTCATTTCTATTTGTGTATCGGTAAAACCAAGTTGAAGATTCAAGATTTTATTTGCGATAGATTTCAGATTATCATTATATTTATTAATAGCAATTGTCAGTTCTTTTGGATATTCCATTACTTCCAAATCCTTTCATGTTCATTAGCATACTTTACCAGTCCATTTTCCATCTTTTAGTAACACATCTATAAATTCATCTGGATTGTTGCCTGCTGCTTTTACTTTTCTAATTGCTTCTTCTATACTTATTTTCTTTGTTACACAAAGTCCGTCTTCTGTTTCTTCAATATTGTATTCATTTTCAAAATATACCTTAATTGGTTTGTCTTCATTAAAAGTCGGTATAAGAAAAACTTTATCCTCACTAAAAACGCAAGTAAAATTTTTGTCTATTATTATATCATTTCCAAATTCTTTCATATTCATCAATCCAATGTTGTGCAGAAAAAGTATTGTGTCTGCGAATTTCACTTTGAATTTCTTCCCACAGAATACAATAATCTTTCATAATTTTATTTCTCACAAAAGCAGCATATCTATTACTTTCTGAACGCATTTCGTTACAATATAAAAACGCTTCTGTCGGATCATACTTACTTCGTTTACCGGTTAATAACCTGTCGTATTCTTCCGTTATTCCCATGTATAGACAAGCTAATCTGTATGGTAAATTAAAACTAGGCATCTTTTAATTTCCTTCCACATACAGGACAATACTTAATTTCCATAATATTCCCAGTGTAATAATCATCTTCACATTCGTGCCAAAAGCTATAAGTGTTGTTATTTTCATCATATGTAATGCAATTGACTTTTTCATGATCTGCCCAATATTGATTATTTAATTTTTCTTCGTTGTATATTTTATTGCAAAAATCACACATCTGTTTTATAACCCCGCTTGTTTTCCAATGAAGTTAATAGCTTTTCCTGTAACTTTATTAACACCATGTCCAATTACTTCAAGATAATATTCTTCCCAATGTTCTCCTTTTTTGTGATATTTAGTTTCGTCTTTGTAGTATCCATCTCGATACTTCACAACAAATTCTACAGTTCCCTTAAAATCTTTAATGAGTGTTGTTGTCCAAGGTCTTGATTCATACCAATCAAAATCTGTATTGTATGCCAAAACTTCATCCAACAAGAATACTGAGACTAACCCTGCATCCGCACAAAACTCACCAATCTTTTCTTTTGTGTCTAAATTATATGTCGTACAACCCCAATCACCATATAGTGTGTCTTTTGTCATGTAGTGGCTAATTCCCAACTTTTCCATATCAGATCCATAATTACAAGTTAACCAATCATCATGAGTTTTCGTAATATAACAAGGATCTGTGATAAGAATATCTCCATTAAATTCCATTGACATATCCAAGTAATTTTCTAAATAATATTTATTTTTATATTTGTGAACTAAATCTTCAAGATTTGTTTCTGTTATCCATTTTTGAAAATTTGCATAATCTTCATCAAAATCATTATTTTCGCCACAATACTCCATATATTTTAATGTTAAAAATGTAATCACATCTCCATAATCTTTATCTAGTTCCGTAACAACATTATGATAATCTTTATCAGACATATTTAATGACTTAACAAGTTTTTTAATTTCTGACTTTACAGCTTTACACTCATTTAATTTATTTTCAAACCAAGTCTTATCCATTTCTCATTCCTCTTTATTCCATTCCCACATACTATAATAATCATCTGTTACAAAACTTAACATATGTCGCATGTATGTGGTGGTGGACAATCCATATTGTTTACACAGTTATCACAGTTTTTCTTCACTGCATTAAAACCAATACATTTTCCATTATCATATTTTACACTCGTAATAAAATATTGATCACCATCTACGTATACATTTGCGTCTTGACGATTTGTAATGGAAAGTGGCTGTTTCCCCTAATTTCTTCCAAATTTTATATAATTTCATACTTACTCCAATTCTTCTGCATCAAACACTTTATAATACCTTACAATTCGACCATTTACATCCAAAATCTTAAATCCATCTGGAACTTTTTTGTAAGAAAATCGCTCGTCTTCGAAAACGAAGTCTTCAGCTCTTTCTACCGCATCCTGCCATGCTTCTTCATATGTATTCCATATCGTACAGCTCCCATTATAATCTGGTGTAATACAAACACAGGCATAACAAGTTCTTTTTAAACTCCAATATTCATCATTCACATAGGGCTCCTCTTTCCTTATATTCTTCTATATGAAACGGACGTTTCATTAACTTTTTACTCTACATAAATGCTCACATTTAGCGTAAATTTTGCCACCATTTTCTTCATAGTACTGTTTTACCAATTCGTCCATTTTCTCATCTACATCTTCTTCGTTTATATCAATCTCATAAGCATATATGCAAGTCTCAGAATCGCCTTCTTCCTTCATAATGCGAATAAGATGTACGACTTCTGTTTTAACCTCTTCCTTCTCATGCTCTTTCTTCTGCTGTTTGAGGATTTCAAGTACTTTGTCAGGATGTTCTGCCCTGAAAGTTATGCATTCATAAACACCTTTTTCTTTACTGATTGGACATTTTCTACAAGGCACACTACACATCTCAGCTTGAATTCTAATTGCTTCTTCTGCTGTCAGTTCGCCCTCGACTAATCCTTCAAGCATTCCGTCTGTCCACATATAGTCATCTTCTACAACTTTGTAGCAATCATCATACACGTATGCAATCGTTACAACTTTCTTTAACATTTCATCCATTACGTATAAAAAACCATACTTCTCATCTATGTTTAAATCTTCTCTAACTCTTACCTTGTCTCCAACTTTATATTTCATTACGCTTCTCCAATCTTCATTTAGTTGTAGCATTATAGATTTTTAGTCATAATCAAAATCTCCTAATTCAACTTCCTTATCACATAAAGGGCAATTACAATACGCTCCGTCGCACCAATAATCTGTTTTGAAGTCTACATCCAAAAATGGAACTTCTACATCATTGAAACAATGAGGACACATGAAATCCACGGAAACAGGTGCGCTTATAATTGTGTAATCTACTGGATTATTTTTGTCCATCACTTTTCACCAATCAATTCAAATCTGTATTTCTGCTTCACATCTGGGTATTTCACATGATCAACCTTGCTCACGAACATTCCATAAGGTCTGCTCCAAATAGCTCCGCCCTCACATTCATAAACCACATAAAATTGCCCCGGTGCTTCCGTATCCTGGCTGATATGTAAAACCTTAACTGTATGCCCCTTAAAATGTCTGTAGACTTGCCCTACAACAACATTTCTATCGTTATCTACTGGAACTTTTCTCTTGAAATGTTTCTCGCATCCCGCAAGATCGCAGTTGTAAAAATTCAATGGGTTTTCATTTCGGTGTAGCTGCCATAATATTTTCCTTTCAAATTTGTCGCATGGCTTATACTGTTTCTATGTTTTTGAGTTTTCTTTGCAGAAGCTTGATTACTTTATAATATCTGTAATTCTGTCGCAATCCAATCTTTTTGACATATCGAAACTTGATTGTAAATTTAATATGTTTACAAAGAAAATAGTTGCAAAAATCAACGGGTGTCAGATGGTTCAGATGTTCAGAATCACCTATAAAGCCCATAAAGCCATTCTGTTCATCATAGCTAAGTGGCTTTGTAAATACATAGACGATGCTGTCGGTGGCAAACTTTTCCATATCAGTGAAGTCTTTGTTTGCCGACTGCCATCTTAGTCTGGTCAAAAATATGTTATGGTCTTTTATAGGATTTTTTTCTAATGTATTGCACATAGCATTTTTCTCCATTCTTCGAGTTAATCGGTCTTTTATTTGAATAAATTTCAGTTTACTGCGCCTATTCTAATCAATATCTGCATTATTTTATACTTATCACATTCCACGTGTTTACAATTTCTACACCTCAACAGAGATGCTTTACTACACTCAATCATAAAATCGCTCCTCATACCAAATATCTGCCATAGCCCTTGTCAGTTGAACGCCCTCCAAAATAGTGTATCGTTCAACCTTTTTCTACTCAATTACATAATCTTCATCCGATAATACAATATCTAAACCATTGAAATTGTAATCAGATTCAAACCAAGTGTGATTCGTTTTTATATACTGTATTGCTTTTTCTCTTGCAGATTCATAGCTATCCGCTTTTATTACAACTTGATAGCTATCGTCTGCAAACCTAGCTATATACAATACCATAATTTCACCTCAATCTCCATTGAAATCGTCATTCAATCTA
>ENA-OWOV01000560-OWOV01000560.1-gut-metagenome-genome-assembly--contig:-NODE-560-length-11958-cov-3.983419_pt1 | contig 11958 bp, 8 predicted proteins | sample MGYA00248247_ERZ651799 | MGnify/ENA primary metagenome ERZ651799 (study PRJEB26908, sample SAMEA4031712) | gut metagenome | biome: gut; feature: normal infant; material: stool | place: China | collected 2015 ...
CTTTTAAGTGTAATAAAATCTGCTGTGATTTTAGGATTTTTAAGACCTTTTTCAATAGCCTCTCCGGTAAATCCTGCAACAAAACCAAGCGCTGTGCTCTTGATACCGAGTTCGGCAAGTACGCACGAAACATTTATTCCCTTGCCGCCGATGTAATATTCCTCGCTTGTTGTTCTGTTTGTAATGCCTGTCTTAAGCTCATCAAGACGAACGATGTAATCAATTGACGGGTTTAGTGTAACTGTGTAAATCACTTCATAACCTCCTTGATTATTGTTTTTTCCGAAAACTCATTATACGGGAGTTTGTCGGTTATAATACAGCAGTCTTTAAGCTCTGCAAAGGTAATCGGAAATACCTTTCTGAATTTGGTATTGTCGGCAAGAACAAAAGACATATAACTTCTTTTTATAACTTCCTCTTTGATCAAGCCCTCTTCCATATCAGGAGTGGTAAAGCCTGCATTTAATTCAATTCCGTTAGTACCCATAAAGGATTTTGTAAAGTTAAAGGTTTTCAGCGATCTTAAACCTTCCGCGCCCATAATAGCCTCGGTAGCAGGTTTGATTCTGCCGCCGATTGTGTATGTTGTAAGTCCCTTTCTTATAAGATTTTTTGCGTGGGTAATACCGTTTGTAACATAGGTTGCGTTTTTGTTTGTAATGTAATCTGTGAGAATATCAGTGGTTGTGCCTGCGTCTATATATACAAAATCCGTATCGTTAATAAGTTTTGCACAATAGATTGCGATTGCTTTCTTTTCGTCAAGCATTATACCTTCTCTTGATTTCACATCAGCCTCATATACGCCCGAAAGCTGGTGAATTGAGGTTGCTCCTCCGAATACTTTATTAAGCTTGCCCATCTCGTCAAGTGTTGTGAGGTCACGCCTTATGGTTGACTCAGATGTATTCAAAAGCTTTGTAAGCTCCTGTACCGTGACTGTGTTTTTCTCGCTTAATATTTGAAGTATTGTTTGGTATCTTTCCTGAGTAAGCATTTCCCTCACCTCTTGACTACATTATAACACCTGTTTTGTTAAAGTCAAGCAAATTCTTTCAAAAAAATTCATTAAAATTGAAATTCAGTTAGTTTATATCAAAAATCGCATATAATTTTGTGTGTTTTAACAAGTGATTTTGCTTTTGCATTTTTAAGTCATTCAAATTCAGCCATAAATCGGTCAAGATTATTCAAAAATATTCTATCCCGATTACTGTCTTTTTATTCCCGTATTTTATCATTTATAAAAGCAAAAAGCTGTTCGGTAACTCTTGCCCGAACAGCTTTAATGTACTTTTAATATTAAATTTTAATTACGAAGCAATAATAGTCTGAATCTTTGTAACATCGGCAACATCAATTTTACCGTCGCCGTTTGCGTCTGCCGCCTTTGTATTTTTAATTACATATGATGAATTGCCCGAAAGATACATCTGTAAGTATGTAACATCCGATACATCTATTTTGCCGTCATTATTTATATCACCTACAGGTACAGTTTCCTCCTGCAATGCTTTGAATGTAATTTTATTTTTGGTTGCGTATGTCTGCGCCTCTGTATTTTTATAGCCGTAAATTATAAATCCGTCAATAACTCTGCCATCACTATAGCCCACTGCGGTTGTACCAAAATATGTAACACTCTTTGGAATAGTAATAGATTTCATAGCTTGGCAATTTTTAAATGCAGATGTTTCGATTGATGTAAGAGTATTCGGCAAAGTTACCGAGGATAATTTTGTACAGTCATAAAAGGACATTGAACCTATTTTTTTAACTGTATTTGGAATGGTTATCTGTGTCAGATTTGTTGCTTTACTAAACAAATTATTCGGCACTGATGTTGCTCCGTTTTCGATTATAGCTGTTTTTAGTCCCGAATCTTCAAACACATCACTGCCTGCTTTGGTTACAGTCTTCGGTATTGTAATTGTTGTGAGCGCTGTTGTTCCGTTAAATGCGCTATAGCCGATTTCGGTAAGAGTATTTGGCAATGTTACCGATGATAGACTTTTACAACCGTAGAATGACATTGAGCCTACTTTCTTTACTGTATTCGGAATTGTTACTTTAGTTAAATTTTTAGCGTTACTGAAAAGATTGTCTGCTACTGCTGTTGCGCCGTTTTCGATTGTGGCTGTTTTAAGTGCCGAACCGTTAAATACATCAATGCCTGCTTTGGTTACAGTCTTCGGTATTGTAATTGTTGTGAGCGCTGTTGTTCCGTTAAATGCGCTATAGCCGATTTCGGTAAGAGTATTTGGCAATGTTACCGATGATAGACTTTTACAACCGTAGAATGACATTGAGCCTACTTTCTTTACTGTATTCGGAATTGTTACTTTAGTTAAATTTTTAGCGTTACTGAAAAGATTGTCTGCTACTGCTGTTGCGCCGTTTTCTATAGCGGCTGTTTTAAGTGCCGAACCGTTAAATACATTATTACCGGCTGTTGTAACTGTTTTTGGAATTGTAATTGTTGTAAGTGCTGTTGTTCCTTCAAATGCATTATAGCCAATTTCCGTAAGATTGCTTGGTAATGTAACTTTTGAAAGTTTTGTACAATTGTGAAATGCCATTGAACCGACAACTTTTATTGTATTTGGTATTTTAACAGAAGTTAATGTGCTATTGTTGTAAAAAGAATTATCAGAAATTTTTACAACATTTTTATTTAAAATTTGTGACGGAATTGTAATATCGGTTGCTATACCCTTATATCCCGCAATATTTACGGTATCATCTGAATTTACAGTATATTCATAGTTGCCGCTTATAAAAATAGTTGCCGCATTTGCTGTAATTGAAATCACAGATAACCCGCTTACAGCTAAAACCACAGCAATAATTGATGCTAAAAATTTTTTCATTTATTTTCTCTCCTTGTCATTATGACAAAATATTTTATATACTTCTCAATATACAATAAAAATAATAGCAAATATGAAATTTACTGTCAATACAAAATTGTGCAATTCAGTTACATATACAATCATCAAAAATATAAATCTTTTTATTTGTCAACTTTAACACAAAAAGGTCAAAGCGGAAAGTATTTGTGGGCTTTGCCCACAGCCTTTGAAAAGGTTGACCAAACTTTTATAATTGCTTGGAAAATCAATTTGCTAAACCATAATTTATTAATGCTATCTCAAATAATCTTATAGCCTTTGACCGAAAACAAATCAAAGGCTATATATTTTTCTCAATATTACTTTTCAAAATCAATTGAAAGGCTCTTTTTGTCGGAAGTAAATTTACGGCACGCTACCCCTGCCGACTGCAACATTCTTTTAGACGCAACAGTTGCGGCGCTGTCGGCATATTTATCATAAAGATAAACGACCTCTGCTATACCCGACTGAATAATGGCTTTTGCACATTCGTTGCAAGGAAAAAGGTCAACATACAGCCTTGCGCCCTTAAGATTTTTGCCTCTTGCATTAAGTATAGCATTAAGCTCGGCGTGTACCACATAGCTGTACTTTGTGTCTTCACCATCTCTGCACCACGGATAATCGTCATCGGAACAACCGAAAGGAAAGCCGTTGTAACCCGTGGAAAGAATGATATTGTTATTGTCTACAATACACGCACCTACTTGAGTGTTCGGGTCTTTACTGCGCTTTGAGGCAAGAATAGCCACACCCATAAAGTATTCGTCCCATGAAATATAGTCTTTTCTTTTCATTTATCTTTATCCTCCTTATCAATAACCTGATTTTTTCAAGTCTGCAAGTATCTGCACATAAAATTCTCTTATGTCAAAGTCCTTAATATTTTCACGGTTAAGGTCAATCATATCTCCGTGAGAAATACCTCTTTTACCTTTTGTAGTAATGTATGTATATTTTTCGCCCCAGGCAAAGGAGTTTTCTGAAACCAAGCCGTCATTCTCGCCGTCAAAATATTTTACAAGATTGTATGAAAAGTTAAGCGGAAATTTTCCTCCCGATGCTCTGTTCAGCTTTGAGCCAAAGCTCTGATAATAAACCTTTGGTGAGTCAAATACATCAGCGTTAAGTTTCGTACAATTTGCCTGCGTAAGGTCGGTTACGGCAGAGATGAAGTCGGGATTTTTGTCGCCAAACTTTAAAAGTGCGTTATTGTATGCAAAAGCAATTTTGTTTTTAACATTAGGCGAAACTTTTGTTAAAAGATAGTCGGCAAAACCGCAGCCACGATGCGGAGTGTTTATTGTGGTGAGCGATGCTGTCATATCTTCAACGCCGTAACAGGCAATCGCCTTTCTGCAATCAAGCCCGCCCTTTGAATGAGCAATAATGTTCAGCTTTTCACAACCTGTTTCCGCAACGATTTGTTTAATTCTCTCGGCAATCTCTTTGGCGCTGTCATCTACAGATGCGGCCGATTCGTGATTACCGTAGTAAATTTCTGCACCGTTTGCAATAAGCTCTGCCGGCACTCTGCCCCAATAATTGAAATATGCGCTGTCACGAAAAAACACACCGTGCACAAGCAATACAGGGTATTTTGTTTTGCAAATTTTCTCATTAATTCTTTTTCTGTCTTGTTCGGCTTTATCAATCTCAAAATTAACCTCTTGCATAGTTATTTTTATAATAACGCCAAGACAAAATAAATTTACAATTGGAATAAAGCCGCAAATTATTCCGATAAACCTATGCTTTATGCCAAGTTGAACCGATGTGCAATAAACGGAAATGATACCGTTCCAAAACAAAATAAACTCCGCAAGCAGAGCACCTCCAAGGCACAGCGCCCATTTTACCCAATTGTCAGGTAACATTTGAAAAGCCGACTGAATATAAATCACACTTGAAAGCAGAGTTGTTATTAAAAATTGCAAGAGCAATTCACTGCCGTGTGCAATCATTCTGAATTTAAAAGACGGATAGCCGTCCTTTGCACCGGACGGAAAAACATTTGCGGCAACAAACGCAAAAACACTGATAAGCGGCAAATACCACCTGTCAAGCATCTCTGCAAGAAAAATGCCGTTAATACCGACCATAAGCATAAGCGTGAGCAACAGCCTATAAAAGAATGTAAACACCCCGGATTTTTTCATTAAATCACCCGTTTTTATAATAACACGCACACACAAAAATTGCAACTAAAAGTAAAACTTGCGTTGCGGCATAACAAAAGCGGTCACATATTGCGACCGCTTTTATATTACCTATGATTTAATATTTTTATTAAGAAACACAATTTGCAATGTACTGCTGAAGCAAAGTTGCGTCTAAAATATCCACATAGTCGTCTTCATTAACATCCGCAAATTTTAACTGCTCGCTTGATAAATTAATTAAATCAACATTATATTTCATAATCAAAGTTACATCATTTACATCAACCTTGCCGTTCATATCAACATCTCCAACCATTGTGTTGCCGATTGTAAATGCTTTTTCAACAGTTCCGCTGTAATTACCAATACCGCTGATAATAGCAGTGGCAGTGCCGACAGAAGTGTTATTTTTGAATGTTACGGTATAGTCCTTATCCTTAACAAGGGCAATGCCGTTGTTTTCGAGTATCATTTCGGGAACAACCGCCTTGCCGGAGTACTCGCAGTTTTTAACAACAATTTTAGGAATTGTTGAAATATCGCACCTTGTAATATCAAACCAGCAAATATTTCTTCCTGTGAAATTACCAATACCCTTAATTACAACAATACCTATGCCCACATTGAGGTTGTTTTGGTATTCTACGGTATAATCAATATCTTTAGCTAAGGTGTAGCCGTCCATTGATACTGCAACATCAGGCTTAATTTCCTTGCCCGAATACGGCACCGAGTTAATGCTCGAAACCTTGCAGTCATTCACATCAACATTGTTAATTGTAAAGGTCTTTGTAGTGTATCCAACAAAATCGCCCTTGCCCACTATTGTGTATGTATATTCGCCGACGTTTTTAGCCTCGTACGCACCTGTAAGTGTGTAGTCAATGCCCTCGTACAGGGTGTAATCGTTTACCTTTACAACAGGCTTAACAGCTTGCGTTTTTCCGTTGTAGGTAAGGTTTTCGGCAGTTACCTCTGCGTTGCTCAGGTTAATTTGTGTAATGCTTGCCACAAACTCATACGGTGTATCGCAATCTGCCTTTGGAGTGTAGGTTACAGATATATTGCCGTTAGCGTCAGCCCGTACCTGATCCACATACAAAACATTATCATCTGTTAAGAGCTTATTGACATTCTTATCTTTTAAAGAATAAAAATTATAAATACCGTTTGCCTTATATCCTGCAAGCTTAGTGGTATGCTTAGCCGATGACGCACCTACGGGTTCAAGCGCCTGCTTTGCCCTCAGCACATTAGTACGGTCATAAATCTGAATAGCAACAGGCGAGGTTTGGTTTGATTTATTACCGTTGCCAAGCTCTCCGTATTCGTTATCTCCCCAGGTGTATACCGTACCGTTCTTTTTTAAGGCTATTGTATGGGAACCGCCCGCACTGCTTACAACATCACTCATTATTTTTACAGGGGTATAGCTGTTATTGGTTGTCCCGTTGCCAAGCTCTCCGTATTTGTTATATCCCCAAGTATACAGTCCGCCGTCCTTGGATACTGCCGTTGTATGATAATTACCAAGCTCTACGCTCTGCACATTTGCGGCGACTCTTTGCGGTCTTGTTAATTCATTTGTTGTTCCGTTGCCAAGCTCTCCGAACCGGTTCCATCCCCACATATACAGACTGCCGTCCTTAGTTATTGCCGCACTGCGCCAGCGGCCAAGACTTACCGCCGCTACATTCTCCATTATTTTTACAGGAGTATAGCTGTTTGTTGTGCTTCCGTTGCCAAGCTGTCCGTAATTGTTATATCCCCACATATACAGACTGCCGTCTTTGGTTATTGCCGCACTGTGATAACTGCCAAGAGCAACATATTTTACCGATTTTTCAGGAAGCGTAGATGACGAGTTATTTACCTTTACGGGAATGTTACTGTCAACATTTGACTGTATGCCAAGCTGTCCGCTACCGTTAGCTCCCCACATATACAAATCGCCGTCTTTTGTTACTGCCGCCGAGTGACTGTCCCCTGCCGCTATTTGGGTTATTTCGCCTGCCGGAGTAAAGTCGTAATCCGTATTACCCTGCGAGCCACCAAGTACAAGTTCGGCAGATGTTGCCGCATTATTTACGGTTATAACGGTTGACTCTGCCTGACCGCTATATGAGGCGGTAATACCATGGTTGCCGTTTGGTAAATATAATATTGCCCTGCCGTCGGAGTCGGTTGTTTCTGTACCGTTTACAGTCGTACCGCTTACAGGCTTTCCGCTTTTATCCCTTACCGCAACCGTTACCTTGTATGTAATATGTGGGCAGGTGGTAAAACCAAACTGATTATAATCAAATGAATAGTAAAAGTCGCCGCCCTTATAGCTTTTAGATGCCGACCACTCAAGCTTTAGCTTATCTGAATTAAAAAACTTTGCATAAACGCTTATACCTTTTATATAATTTATTTCACCCTTAAGACAGGTGCCGCAATCGTGCTTATAGTCCTCGTTATTGCCCGTTTCTGCAAACTCGGCACTTATTTCAGGCCCTATTTTTCCCGAAATTCCGCCCTCCGCAACAGCGCCAAGCAGCTTTACTTTGCCTGTAACCTTTAAGCCGATAAACAGCTTTCCTTTTACCTTTAGCTCTGTTTTTATTTCTGCCGCTTTGCTTAAATCCTTATAGCCCTCACTGCTCGACACACTAAAGCCGAATTGAGTTTCAACAGAAGCACCAAACGATACTTCAATTTCACCCTCAAAAGAAACAGCCGGCTCTATTGATATGTATAATCCCGGAACGGGAGATGCTCCGTACTCGCCCAAACTAAAATCGTGCGAAAACATAGTTGCCGACACGCTGATTTCTACACCCAAGGATTGCTTTGATATAAGCTCAAGGTACTGATAGCTGAGAGATACATAAACCTTTGCCGAAACCGAAAGTCCAAAGCTCAATGAGCCTGTTACAGAAATGGTATCATTAGGGGCATAATTAATCGCAAACCCCGTAGAAAATGCTGCCGAAGCCTCCATATCCACCGCTCTTGAGGTTCTGCTCCTGCTTGACGCCTCTTCAACCTTTAACTCATCACTGAGCTTTGAATCGTCATATGTAAAATCCGACTTTTTAGCGGTACTGTCTATCTTTACATAATCGAATACCTCGTCAAGTCCGGTATCCGCACCTGTAATAGTTGCAGTTGTGCCGTCTATGGTGATATTTGCAATTTTTACCACAAGTGCGTCGCCGTCACTGTAATTATAAGAGAAAATATCGCCCTCATTAAGAGAAGAAATACTCTCGTCTATATTTTCGATTACATAGGTTTTTGTGGTATCGTCACTTTTTGTAACCTTGTTTTTATCGCCCGAATCATCAACAAGTTTTACATCTTCATTATAAACAGCAAAGTTATTATCGTCTTCGTTATCGAAATTAAGCACCTTGTTCTCGTCAAAATCATCGGTGGTTTTTGCAAGAAATTCCTGCATTTCCTTTGTATACATCGGTGAAGAATAAGCGGTACACAAAGGCTTGTTTGTAGCTGTGTCAATAAGATAACCCTTTACATAAAAATACTATGGCATATCTTCGGTATCAAGGGTAACATTCCTCTCGGTTTCACCCTTTTTTACCTCTGTTGTGCCTGTTGCAATAAGTGTGTCGCAGCTCTCGTTGTAAATAGCCACAAGCAAGGTTGCGTCAACAATGGTTTCAAACGAAATTACGGCATTGTTGCCCGAAACTGCAACAGAAAATACATTACAGCCGTTGTTCTCCTCTGTTTCTTCGTTTTTATCTTCAATTTCATTCGCAAGCATTGCGCCCACCGAGTTTGTACCCTGAACGGATAGGTTGTTCTGAATGCTTGCATTCTGTGCGCTTGCATTTTCATCATTTGTTACCGCACTTACACTAACTGTAAATACCGAAAAAATAATTGTAGCTACAAGTGTAATTGCCAAAAATTTGCTGAAAAATTGTTGCCTTTTCATAATATCCTCCTCAAGCCTTATTTCAACATTATTATACAATATAAAAATATATGTTTCAATATATTTGTTGAAATTAATCGTTTTGATGTAAAAATTAACATAAAAACTCCCGTTTAACCATAATCAGTCGGTTAAACGGGAGTATAAATTCAAAATATTAAATTACACCATAAGACTGCAAACAAGATCTGCATATTCGCCGGGATTTTCAATCGGAAGTCCTGCAATGAGGAGAGCCTGATCGTAGAGAAGCTCTGCGTACTTCTTTGCTTTTTCAATATCCGTCTGCACTGCGCTTTCCATTGCCTTTACAGCCGAGTGATTCATATTAAGTTCAAGCACTCTCTGTGCTTTCATACCGCTGTCAGGCTGAACCGCATTGAAGTATTTTTCCATTTCAAATGAAATGCCGCCCTTTGCGGTAAGGCAAACAGGGTGAGAAACCAACTTTTTAGACGCAACAACTTCGCTTACCTTGTCGCCGAGTGTTTCTTTTACAAAAGTAAGGATTGCACTGCTGTCCTTTTCTTCCTCTTTGTTTTCATCATTCTCAATACCGAGGTCATCGTTTGTAGCCGAACAGAAACGCTTGTCCTTGTACTGCATAAGAGTCTGGAGTGAGAACTCATCAATTTCTTCTGTACAATAGAGGATTTCGTAACCCTTTGAACGCAAAAGTTCTGTCTGCGGGAGATTGTCAATTGAAGAAATGTTCTCGCCGACTGCAAAGTAAATAAACTTCTGATCCTCTTTCATTCTGTCAACATATTCCGAAAGAGTTACAAGTTTTTTCTCTGTAGAAGAGTAATACATAAGTAAGTCCTGCAACTCTTCTTTGTGCATACCGTAGTCGGCAGATACTCCGTACTTAAGCTGTCTGCCAAAGGCATTGAAGAACTTTTCATAATTTTCTCTGTCATTTGCCAGCATTGAAGTAAGCTCGTTCTTAATCTTCTTCTCAATGTTCTGTGCAATAGTGATAAGGTGACGGTCATGCTGGAGCATCTCTCTTGAAATGTTAAGAGAAAGGTCTGCACTGTCAACAATACCCTTTACAAATCTGAAATGTTCAGGTAAAAGCTCCTCGCAGTTTTCCATAATAAGAACACCGCTTGAATAAAGCTGAAGTCCCTTTTTGTATTCCTTTGTATAGTAATCGTAAGGTGCCTGTGACGGAATGAAAAGCAATGCCTTGTATGTAACAACACCCTCTACGGAAGTTACGATTGTATGCAAAGGCTTGTCCATAGCCATAAACTTTTCACGATAAAAATTATCGTACTCTTCCTGCTTAACATCTTTCTTTGCTCTTTGCCAGATTGGGAGCATACTGTTAAGAGTTTCGGTTTCTGTATAATCCTCATACTCCGGTTTTTCGCTGTCCTTGGTTTCTTCCTTAACTCTGCTGTGAGTCATATCCATCATAATCGGATAGCGGATATAGTCGGAATACTTCTTGATAAGTCCCTGGATTCTGTACTGCTCAAGGAACTCATCATAGTTTTCTTCCTCTGTATTGTCCTTAATTTCAAGTACAATTGTTGTACCGATTTCGTCCCTCTCTGTTTCGGTGATTTCGTAACCGTCTGCGCCGTCAGATTCCCACTTGTAAGCTGTGTCACAGCCGTATTTCTTAGTAACAACGGTAATTTTCTTTGCTACCATAAAAGCGGAGTAAAAGCCGACGCCGAACTGACCGATAATGTCAATATCGTCCTGCTTTTCGCTCATTTCCTGCTTAAACTTGTATGAACCCGAAGATGCGATTGTGCCAAGGTTGTTTTCAAGGTCGTCTTTATCCATACCAATACCGTTATCGGTAATTGTAAGTGTACGGTTTTCCTTGTCGGGCTTTATAAAAATCTTAAAATCATCTCTGCTCATATTAAGCTTATCGTCTGTAAGTGCAATAAAGCAAAGCTTATCAATAGCATCGCTTGCATTTGAAATAAGCTCTCTAAGGAAAATCTCCTTATGAGTATAAATTGAATTAATCATCAGGTCGAGAAGTCTTTTTGACTCTGATTTAAATTCTTTCTTAGCCATAAAATTACTTCCTTTTTAATTAATAATGCGTACTACATTCTTTCGTACTAATATTATATTATACATCATTTTGGTTAAATTTTCAATAGATAAAGTATTGGTTATGTGTAGCATAAATAAAAAGCAATTCCGTACATATCATACAGTATTGCTTTTATATTCGTCATATTGCTTTTTAGTCCTTTATAAACAACTGATCCCAATAATATTTATATTTAGAATTATTATCGATATAGCAAGAAACACCGATTTTTTCATAAGTTTTGCTCATAATACTTGCTCTGTGACCTTCCGAATTCATCCATGCATTCACAACATCCTCCGGTGTTGAATATCCTGATGCAATATTCTCAGCCGCATTAGTGTAAGATACATTGTTTTCCTTAAGAATTGTTGACCATTTTGTACCGTTAGGTCGTTTATGATCAAATAAAGTAACTGTTTCTTTTGCACGAATATCAGAAAGACCGTTAAGTGTATCATCTTTTTTCAGCGGTTTCAGTCCCTCTTTGGCACGCTCAATATTTACAAGTTCAATAACCCTGTCAGCTTATTCTCTGTTATAGCTTGATGTAGGTTCAGGCTCAGGCTCAGGATCGGGTTCGGGATCAGGATCGGGCGTGGGATTCGGTTTAACCGGTACAGTTACTTCTGAAATAATCATCTGCGCTTTCGTTACATCCTGAACATCAATTTTGCCGTCGTTGTTATAATCGGCAATTTCTTTCTGCGTATCGTTAAACTGATCTTTTCCCGAAATGCCTAACTGCAAATATGTAACATCCTGTACATCAAACTTACCGTCAAGGTTTATATCATACTCGTCCGAATCGGAAATATCTTTGTAAGCGGTATTAATAACATCAAGAATAGTATTCAGCATTTTTTCTGCTTCATCATCGTT
>ENA-OWOV01000578-OWOV01000578.1-gut-metagenome-genome-assembly--contig:-NODE-578-length-11687-cov-3.524978_pt1 | contig 11687 bp, 9 predicted proteins | sample MGYA00248247_ERZ651799 | MGnify/ENA primary metagenome ERZ651799 (study PRJEB26908, sample SAMEA4031712) | gut metagenome | biome: gut; feature: normal infant; material: stool | place: China | collected 2015 ...
GGATGCCTGCTTCTTTCATCTGTGCTTCTACTTTGTCAGCATAAGCATTGAATTTTTCGGAGATCGGGATCACACGAACCTGCTCCGGACACAGCCATGTCGGGAACATTCCTGCATATTTCTCGATCAGCCATGCAAGTGTTCTCTCGTAGCATCCCATTGCAGTACGATGGATGATGTATGGACGTTTCTTTTCGCCGTCTTTGTCTACAAATGTCATGTCAAAACGTTCTGCAAGGAACATATCCAACTGAATTGTAATCATAGTATCTTCTTTGCCATAAACATTCTTTGCCTGAATATCTAATTTGGGTCCATAGAATGCAGCCTCACCTGTCTCTTCTGTGTAGTTGATTTCAAGATGGTCTAACATTTTACGCATGACATCTTCTACTTCATCCCACATTTCTCTTGTTCCAAGATATTTATCCATATTGTCAGGATCTGCAAGAGAGAGACGGTATGTTACGTCTTCTTCCACACCGAGTGTTGTCAGACAGTATTTTGCAAGATCGACACAGCCTTTGAATTCATCTTCTACCTGGTCAGGGCGGATAACAAGATGTCCTTCAGAAATTGTAAACTGTCTTACACGAGTCAATCCGTGCATTTCTCCGGAATCTTCATTTCTGAATAAAGTAGAAGTCTCACCGTAACGGCATGGCAGATCTCGGTAGCTCTTCTGGCTTTGTTTGTATACATAATACTGGAACGGACATGTCATCGGACGAAGTGCAAATACTTCTTCGCCTTCTTTTTCTTCATCTCCGAGGACGAACATTCCTTCTTTATAATGTCCCCAGTGATCGGAAATGACATATAAATCTTTTTTTGCCATAAGCGGTGTCTTTGTTCTCATATAGCCGCGGCGTTCTTCTTCATCTTCGATCCATCTTTGCATTGTCTGGATCATAGCAGCGCCTTTTGGCATCAAAAGAGGAAGTCCCTGTCCGATGACATCAACAGTTGTGAACAGTTCCATCTCACGGCCAAGTTTGTTGTGGTCACGCTTTTTGATGTCTTCCAAATGTTCCATATGTGCTTTTAATTCATCTTTTTTCGAATATGCAGTTCCGTAGATACGAGTCAGCATTTTATTGTTTTCATTTCCTCTCCAGTAAGCACCGGAAGAAGAAATTAGTTTGAATGCCTTGACACCTTTTGTGCTCATCAAGTGAGGTCCGGCGCAAAGATCAACAAATTCACCTTGTCTGTAGAATGAAATCACAGAATCTTCAGGAAGATCGTTGATCAATTCCACTTTATAAGGTTCCCCTTTTTCTTCCATAAGTGCGATCGCTTCAGCACGAGGAAGTTCGAAACGTTCAATTTTAGCACCTTCTTTGATGATCTTTTTCATCTCTTTTTCAATTGTCTCTAAATCTTCGTTTGAAAATGGTGCATGTTCAAAATCATAATAGTATCCAGTATCGATGGAAGGTCCGATTGCAAGTTTTGCCTCCGGATATAATCTCTTTACTGCCTCTGCAAGAACATGAGATGCCGTGTGACGAAGTGCTGCAAGCCCTTTTTCGTCATTTGCAGTTAAAATACTCAGCTCACAGTCTTCTGATACGACTGTTCTTAAATCCACAACTTCTCCATTTACCTCTCCGGCGCAAGCTGCTCTCGCAAGCCCCTCGCTGATATCAAGTGCAATTTCATATACTGATTTGCTCTCTGCATATTCCTTTACGGAACCATCTTTTAATGTAATTTTCATAATAATCATCTCTCCTTTTTTAATTTGGGGACGTAGGAAAATTGAATTTTACTACGTCCCTAATTGACAGATGCCCTGTCCCTAAACGTAAAATGAAACGAAAAAAATCCCTTGTAATGAATTTCATTACAAGGGACGAGTTCTCTTTACTCGCGGTTCCACCCAAATTGTACTGGCAAATACCAGAACCACTCAACTGATTATAACGGAATCACCGGACTGTTTTGCAGCCACTCCGAGGTAGTTTTCAGATGTTTCCGCAATAAGAGGCTTCCAGCCAGCGACCTCTCTCTCTGTATCCTTTCACATCTTACTCGTCTCATCAACGTGTTTTCTGTTTCTATATCCCCTATTATAACATTGGAAAATGATTTGTCAATGACTGGATTTTTGGATATAATAGTTACAGTTCACATATCAGTCGATCGCAAAAGAAGCATAGAGAGTGTGAACAATAATGTATCATGCGTAGAACAGAGAGGATTTTAGAAATGGATATAAATCAAAAAATAACAGAAGAACTTGGCGTGAAAAAATGGCAGGTGGAAGCGGCTGTAAAGTTAATCGATGAGGGAAATACGATTCCGTTAATTTCCAGATACCGTAAAGAGGCAACTGGTTCGTTAAATGATGAGCAGCTTCGAAAATTATACGAAAGACTGATATATCTTCGAAATTTGGAAGAGAAAAAAGAGCAAGTGATTGCGACAATTGAAGAGCAGGGGAAACTGACAGAAGAATTGAAATTGCAGATTCTTGCAGCAGAGACACTGGTAGTTGTGGAAGATTTATACCGTCCATATAGACCAAAACGAAGAACGAGGGCGACAATCGCAAAAGAAAAAGGGCTAGAACCTCTGGCAGCACTGATCACGCTGCAAAAGACAAAAGTCCCGATAGAAGAAGCAGCAAAATCTTATATTTCGGAAGAAAAAGAGGTAAAGACGGCGGAGGTAGCAATCAATGGAGCGAAAGATATCATTGCAGAATATATTTCCGATGAGGCGGATTACCGCATCTATATCCGAGATCTGACTGCGAAACAAGGAAAAATTACTTCAATGGCGAAGGATGCACAGACAGAATCCGTGTACGAGATGTACTATGAATTCGAAGAGCCGATTACAAAACTTGCCGGACACCGTATTCTTGCATTGAATCGTGGAGAAAAGGAAAAGATATTGACTGTGAAGGTGGAAGCTCCGGAAGAACGAATTTTGCAATATCTGGAAAAGAAAGTCATTTCTTCAGATAATGTGTATACAACACCGATTTTACAGGAAGTAATTGGAGACAGCTATAAGCGCTTGATAGCGCCGGCGATTGAGCGTGAGATCCGAAGTGATCTAACAGAAAAAGCAGAGGACGGCGCGATTGAGGTTTTTGGAAAGAACTTGGAACAGCTTTTGATGCAGCCGCCGATTGTTGGACAGGTTGTGCTTGGGTGGGATCCTGCATTTCGTACCGGATGTAAGCTTGCAGTAGTAGATGCAACCGGAAAAGTGCTGGATACGACTGTTATTTATCCGACTGCACCGACTACTCCTCAGAAGATTCAGGCAGCAAAAGAGACACTGAAGAAACTGATTCGAAAATACGGAATTACGTTATTTTCAGTTGGAAATGGAACGGCCTCCAGAGAATCAGAGCAGATTATTGTAGAATTATTCAAAGAGATTCCGGAGAAAGTGCAATATATTATCACAAACGAGGCGGGAGCCTCCGTATATTCCGCAAGCAAACTTGCAACAGAAGAATTCCCGAACTTTGATGTAGGACAAAGAAGTGCGGCGTCAATTGCGAGACGTCTCCAGGATCCGCTTGCAGAACTTGTGAAGATTGATCCGAAATCTATCGGTGTCGGACAGTATCAGCATGATATGAATCAGAAAAAATTAAGCGAAGCGCTGTCCGGTGTTGTGGAAGACTGTGTAAATAAAGTCGGAGTGGATCTAAATACTGCATCTGCACCGCTTTTAGCTTATATTTCCGGCATTTCCAATGCGATTGCAAAAAATATTGTCACATACAGAGAAGAAAATGGAAGCTTTACGAGCAGAAAGCAGCTTTTGAAGGTGGCAAAATTGGGACCGAAAGCGTTTGAGCAGTGTGCCGGATTTATGAGAATTCAGGGTGGAAAAAATCCGCTTGATGCGACAAGTGTGCATCCGGAAAGTTACGAGGCGGCAGAAAAACTGCTGGAAAAACAAGGGTTTACAACAAAAGATATTACAGGAGGAAATTTGCAGGGGCTTTCCAAATCAATCAAAGATTATAAAAAGCTTGCAGAAGAACTCGGCATCGGAGAAATTACGCTGCGCGATATTGTAAAAGAGTTGGAAAAACCGGGACGTGACCCGCGTGATGAGATGCCAAAACCGATTTTAAGAACTGATGTCCTGGAGATGAAAGATCTGACAGAAGGCATGATTTTAAAAGGAACCGTCCGAAATGTCATCGACTTTGGAGTATTTGTGGACATCGGAGTGCATCAGGATGGTCTTGTACACATCTCGCAGATTACAGATAAAAAATTTATCAAGCATCCGTTGGAAGTGGTAAGTGTCGGAGATATTGTAGATGTAAAAGTGATGAGTGTGGATGTGAAGAAAAAACGAATTCAGTTGACGATGAAAGGAATATAAAAATGTTCTCGTATGAAACCATTCAGCTTTTTAATGACTTAGAGCTGGTCATTTACAATTACATTATGAAAAACAGTAGTCAGGTACAGTACATGACAATTCGGGAATTAGCAGACGCGGTCCACGTCAGCACTTCATCGATTATGCGATTCTGCAAGAAAGCAGGATGTGATGGATATGCGGAATTTCGGGTGAAATTTAAATTGTACTTGGAGAGCAGAAAGGAAATTCAGCCACAGAATGATTTGAGTGAGCTGCTGCATTATTTTCAGGGTGTTCATACGAGTGCATTTGAGGAGCAGATTTCCAGAGCGGTTGATATGGTTAGAGGAGCGCAGCAGGTAATTCTCATCGGAGTTGGTTCATCAGGAACACTTGCCAGATATGGCGCCAGGTATTTTTCAAATGTGGGAAAATTCAGTCAGTATATTGATGATCCGTACTATCCAATTTCCAGAGACACGTATATTGACACGGTTGTGATTGCGCTATCAGAGTCGGGTGAGACCAGACAGATAATCGAGATGACAGAAAGTTTCAAACGTCATCAGTGTAAGATTTTAAGTATCACAAACAAGGATTCTTCCACATTGTCTAAAATTTCGGACATGAATCTGTCTTATTTTGTGACAGAGAGATTTGTGGAAGGGCGGTACAATGTGACCTCACAGGTTCCGGTACTGTTTCTGATGGAAACGATTGCGAGAAGACTCTAGTGTGCTGTATCATTCATATTTCGCATAATGACTTGCCTGAATTCCACTCTACTGCGTTGTCGTCAATCGACGATGCCACCGCATCGCCTCACTCCGCCGCCTTGCAGACTGAAAATTCATTCTGTGTCATTATGCTGAAAGTGAATGAGACAGAACACTAGTATATCAAGATGGCACAAGATGTGCCGGATTTGTAACAAATTTCAAAACAGCATACATGTACCCAAACAAGGGGAAAGAGCAGACAGCCTTTTGGCTGTCTGTTATACTAAATGCAGAAAATAAAAAAGGAGAGAGAAGGCTATGGCAATTGATTATTCCATTACGGCAAAAGAAATTGTAAAAGAACTTGGCGGTGACGAGAATATTGTAAACGTCACACACTGTGCAACAAGACTTCGTTTTATTTTAAAAGACGAATCGGTTGTAGACGGAGCAAAAGTAGCAAAAATTCCGGGTGTCATTACGACTGTACAGGCAGGAGGTCAATATCAGATTGTCATTGGCAATCATGTGTCGGATGCATATGCTTTTGTGATGAAATTGGTGCACGTAGAATCCGGAGAGATTCAGAATGCAGGAAAGAAAGCAGGAGTTGTGAGCCGGATCATCGATGTCATTTCCAGCATTTTTGCCCCATTTTTATACACATTGGCGGCATGTGGTATCTTGCAGGGGATTCTTAGTGTATTAGTAGCTCTGAATTGGATTGACACAACAGGTGGAACGTATCAGATTTTGAATTTTGTTTCATGGACGGCATTTACGTTTTTACCTGTATTGATTGCAGTGACGGCGTCGAAAAAATTTAATGTGAATGTATTTATTGCGGTTGTAATTGCATGTGCACTTGTGTCGCCGGATTATATTGCAATGGTAAATGCAGGGGATCCAGTTAAGTTTTTGGGGATACCGGTACAGCTTCTCAGCTATACATCTTCGGTGATTCCGATTATTCTGGCAATCTGGATTGCATCTTATGTTCAGAAATTTTTTGATAAAGTACTTCCGATTGTGGTGCGAAATTTGTTTACACCAATGTTTACCATTGCGATTATGGTTCCTCTTACTCTGTTGGTGTTCGGTCCGGTTGGAAATACAATCGGCGGAGCAATCGGAGATATCTACAATACACTTTACGGCTTGAGCCCGATTGTTGCCGGTGTGGTAGTCGGAGGACTTTGGGAAGTGCTTGTAATCTTTGGTGTGCATTGGGGAATCACCCCGGTTACGGTAGGAAATTATGCAAATCTAGGATATGATACTTTCACAGGACTTCAGGCATCGGCAGTATTTTCACAGGCTGGCGCAGCACTTGGAGTATTCTTAAAAACGAAAGACAAAGAGATGAAAGGAGTTTCCCTCTCAGCGGCGATCACAGGACTTTTTGGCATCACAGAACCTGCGATTTACGGTGTCAATTTAAGACTGAAAAAACCGATGATCTGTGGATGTATCGCAGGTGCGATCGGCGGAGGAATCGGCGGAGCATTTCAGGCGGTATCCTGGAGCTATAACATGCCGGGAATCGCAACACTGCCGGCATATTTTAAAGCAGGGCATATGACACAATTTATCGGATTGGTGATTTCTATCTTAGTGTCATTTGTACTGGGTGCACTGCTGACATATCTTGTTGGATTTAAAGAAGAGATTACAGAGTTAAAAGAGAATGAGCCAGAGACAAAGCTGACAGAAGGAACAGTGGAGGTGGCAAGCCCGGTGAGTGGAAAAGTAATTCCTGTCTCAAAAGTTAACGATGAGGCATTTGCATCGGAAATGATGGGAAAAGGTGTTGGAATCATTCCAAATGATGGAAAAGTTTATGCACCGTTTGATGGAACAATATCCGCTTTATTTGACACAAATCATGCAGTTGGGTTAACAGGTGAAAATGGTCTGGAAACATTGATTCATATAGGGATTGACACTGTAAAATTAGATGGAAAAGGGTTCGAAGTCCACACAAAGACAGATGCATCAGTGAAAAAAGGTGATTTATTAGTGGAATTTGACAAAGAATTGTTGGAAAAAGAAGGTTTTGATACTACAGTAATTTTTATTGTTGTCAATATGGATCAGGTCAAAGACATGAAAATAGAGGACGAGAAAACAGTAAAAGCGTTGGAGTCTGTGATGGAAGTGACATGTTAGGAGGAGACAAATGCAAAAATTATCAGAAGATTTTCTTTGGGGCGGCGCAGTTGCTGCCCATCAGGTAGAAGGTGGCTGGAATAAAGGCGGAAAGGAGTCAGCATCGCAGATGTGCTGACAGCGGGAGCGCATGGAGTGGATCGTAAAATTACAGACGGGGTGTTGGAAGGGCATTACTATCCGAACCATGAAGCGGTTGATTTTTACGGACATTATAAAGAAGATATCAAATTATTTGCAGAGATGGGATTCAAATGTTTCCGTACTTCGATTGCATGGACACGTATTTTCCCAAATGGGGACGATGAGTGTGCCAATGAAGAAGGACTCCGATTTTACGATGACTTGTTCGATGAATTGCTCAAATATAATATTGAACCGGTCGTAACACTGTCTCATTTTGAGATGCCGTATCATCTTGTGAAAGCATACGGTGGTTGGAAAAACCGGAAAGTAATTGATTTCTTTGTCAAATATGCAGAGACTGTAATGAAACGTTACCGGGACAAGGTGAAATACTGGATGACATTCAATGAGATTAACAACCAGAAAAATTATAAGTATCCGCTGTTTGGGTATACTTGTTCCGGTGTGATTTTCTCGCAGGAGGCAAATCCGGAAGAGTGCATGTATCAGGTGGTGCATCATGAACTGGTGGCAAGTGCGTTGGTAGTGAAAAAAGGACATGAGATCAATCCGAATTTTCAAATTGGCTGTATGCTTGCATGTGTTCCAATTTATCCGTATTCCTGCAACCCAAAAGACATGATGTACTCTGTGGAAGCAATGCATGACCGATACCTGTTTGGAGACGTGCATGTGCGCGGGGCATATCCGTCTTACGCTTTGAAAGAATGGGAGAGAAAAGGATTCCAAATCAAGATGGAAGAGGGAGATTTCGAAATTTTACGTCAGGGTACTGTGGATTATATTGGTTTGAGCTATTATATGACAAATGCGGTGAAGGCAGATCATGTTGCGGAAGGCAATGGAGTTGACGGTTTTCCTGGAAGTGTTCCGAATCCATATGTAAAAATGTCGGACTGGGGATGGCAGATTGATCCAATCGGGCTTCGATATGCACTGAATTTACTATACGAACGCTATCAGAAACCATTGTTTATCGTGGAAAATGGATTTGGAGCAATTGATAAAATAGAAGAGGATGGCACAATTCAGGATGATTATCGAATTGCATATCTGAAAGCGCACATTGAGGAGATGGGAAAAGCAGTGTCACTTGATGGTGTGGAATTGATGGGATACACCCCTTGGGGCTGCATTGACTGTGTTTCTTTCACGACAGGAGAGATGAAAAAACGATATGGGTTCATCTATGTTGACAAAGACAATGAAGGAAACGGTACATTAGAGAGAAGGAAGAAGAAATCCTTTCAATGGTATAAACAGGTAATCCAAAGCAATGGAGAAATACTGTAAGCAAAAAATATTTGCAGGAAATGAAGTTAGAAAAAATACTTGAATAACGGCTTATATTGGCATATAATATACGAGAAGTAAATAAGGATTCTTCGGGGCAGGGTGTAATTCCCTACCGGCGGTTACAGTCCGCGACCCATGAAAATGGCTGAACTGGTGGAATTCCAGTACCGACAGTAAAGTCTGGATGTGAGAAGAAGGTGTGTGCAATATATCACAACGATAATAGATGTCCTGAATTTTTTGATTCAGGGCATTTTTGCATGCGCGAAAGAAGAATTCCTTTTGTAAAGAAAAGGAGAGAAAAAAATGAGTACAACAACAATGACAGAAACAAGAGAAAAATCAAAGGAAAGAATTGGAGTGCGCGGCGTCGTGCAGATCGGTATGCTGTCTGCAATTGCGATTATTTTGATGCAGTTTGAAGTACCGCTTCCATTTGCGCCTCCGTTCTACAAAATCGATTTCAGTGAAATCCCGGTGCTGATTGGCTGTTTTGTGATGGGACCATTTGCAGGAGCAATCGTGGAACTGATTAAAGTAGTTCTCAATGTGGTGATCAGCGGTACTACAACAGGAGGAGTTGGTGATATAGCGAACTTCTTAATAGGATGTGCAATGTGTGTGCCGGCAGGAATGATTTATAAAAAATATCATACGAGAAAGAGTGCACTTGCGGGAATGGCAGTAGGAACCGTATTTATGACGGTGATCGGCTGTATTCTGAATGCATATGTGCTGCTTCCGGTATACGCAAAAGCATTCGAGATGCCAATCGATGCGTTGGTCGCGATGGGAACAGCTGTGAACCACTCGATTACAAGTCTTTCTACGTTTGTGATTTTTGCAGTAGCTCCGTTTAATTTGCTGAAAGGGGGACTTGTATCTTTCATTGTGTTTCTGATTTATAAGAAAATCAGTCCGATTTTTAAAATGAACAAGTAAGTTGTAACCATGAAAATGCTGTGCTATAATTTTATAGCACAGCATTATTCGTGTGAAATATCAATTTAGATGGAGGAAACACATGTCAGTAAAATTTGAAGTGAAGATGACGGATAAGATCATGTATGATTTTCTGCTGTATCATACGTATACACATATGAGTGGTTTGCTGGGAGCAATGATTGGAGTGCTTGCCCTTGGGATGGGAATCAATTATATGCTGTCGGGAGATTCTATGGCGGCGATGCCGGCATTTATATTAGCGGCACTGTTCTTGGTGGTGACGCCGGTTTCCCTGAAAGGAAAGGCAAAGACACAGGTACAAAGAACGAAGATGTTTCAAAAGCCATTAGAATATGAATTGTCAGAAGAAGGCGTAACGGTAAGACAAGGGGAACTGGAAGTGACCAATAAATGGGAGGATTTTTCCAAGGCGGTCAGCACGAACCGTGCGGTGATTTTATATGTGACAAGGATGCGGGCGCTGATTTTCCCGAGAGAGTCTATGGAAGAGCAGTATGAGGCAGCGGTGAAGATGATTTCTACACATATGCCGCCTAAGAATGTAAAAATCAGACATATTGCAGGATAAAGAGAGGATTTTGGAATGATAATAGAGACAAGAAGTGCACAAGAAACCTATGAACTTGGACTCAAGATCGGAAAAGAGGCAAAAAAGGGGCAAGTTTATACAATGGTAGGAGACCTTGGAGTGGGAAAAACTGTATTTACGCAGGGGATGGCTCATGGACTTGGGATAAAAGAACCTATCAGCAGTCCGACATTTACCATTGTGCAGGTATATGATGATGGCAGAATGCCATTTTATCATTTTGATGTGTATCGAATTGGTGATATCACAGAGATGGATGAGATTGGTTATGAAGACTATATTTATGGAGAAGGAGTCTCATTGATTGAGTGGGCAAATTTAATTGAAGAGATTCTACCGAAAGAACGGATCGAGATTCAGATTGAAAAAGATTTGGAACAGGGATTCGATTATAGAAAAATTACAATAGAAGAGAGGACGGCGTAGATATGCGGATATTGGCATTGGATAGTTCTGGCTTGGTTGCAACTGTCGCAATCGTGGAAGAAGAACAGATTTTGGCGGAGTATACAGTGAATTATAAAAAGACACATTCACAGACGTTACTTCCGATGTTGGATGAGATTGTCAAAATGACAGAGTTTGACCTGAACACATTGGATGCGATTGCAGTGGCAGGAGGACCTGGATCATTTACCGGACTTCGTATTGGTTCCGCAACTGCAAAAGGACTTGGTCTGGCATTGAACAAACCATTGATCCATATTCCGACAGTGGACGGATTGGCGTACAATTTATATGGAAATTCCGGGCTGATCTGCCCGATTATGGACGCAAGGCGAAATCAGGTATATACAGGATTATATCGTTTTCAAGGGGAACAGCTTGAAATTGTAGAAGAACAGATGGCAATTTCGCTGGAAGAATTAATAGGAAAATTAAATGCATATGGAGAAAAAGTGACATTTCTGGGGGATGGTGTTCCGGTTTATCAAACACAATTAAAAGAAGGACTTCAAACGGAATATCATTTTGCACCGGCACATAAAAACCGTCAAAGTGCGGCAGCAGTAGGAGCGCTCGCAATGCAATACTTAAAAGAAGGAAAGACGGAGACCGCAATGGAGCACCAGCCGGATTATCTGCGCCTGTCTCAGGCAGAAAGGGAGCGGGCAGAAAAAAATGCAAAGCTTTCGTAATATGAAAAAGCAGGATGCAGAGGCAGTTGCATTACTGGAAACATTGAATTTTTCAGATGCATGGAGCAGGCAAAGTCTTTTAGAGACGTATGAACAAAGACAGTCCTTTATCACAGTCGCAGAAGAAGATGGAAACATCATAGGGTACTGTATTATCTATTTTGTGATGGATGAAGGGGAAATTGCGCGAATTGCAGTGCACCCAAAAGAACAGCACAGAGGGGTAGGGCGGCAATTGCTGGACTACACTTGTGAGATCTGTCGAGAGAAAAAAATTCGGCGTTTGATGTTAGATGTGCGGGAAAGAAATAT
>ENA-OWOV01000581-OWOV01000581.1-gut-metagenome-genome-assembly--contig:-NODE-581-length-11628-cov-3.962341_pt1 | contig 11628 bp, 6 predicted proteins | sample MGYA00248247_ERZ651799 | MGnify/ENA primary metagenome ERZ651799 (study PRJEB26908, sample SAMEA4031712) | gut metagenome | biome: gut; feature: normal infant; material: stool | place: China | collected 2015 ...
CGGTCCGCCGTGGTGTTTCCCACGGGCGGCTGGCCCTCCTGCTGGAAGCTCAGGCCCCACGAGCCTGCCGGGAGCGCCGCTGCCTGCTTGGCCGCGCCCGCGCCCGCAAGGGCCAGAATGATGCCCAGCACGAGCAGGACGGGCAGATTCCGCCGGTAAAAGTTTCGCATGTCCATCACCTCGCCTCAGCTTATGCCGCCGCTGCCGGGAAATATGCAGGGCGCGAATTTCCCGGCTGTCAAGTTTTTTCTCTTGACAAGCAGTCGGCCGTCTGCTATAATACCCAAGGTCAAGGGGGGCAGTATCATGAAACAGGAAGCCTTTACCATGTCCCTGCTCTTCGACACCTACGGCGCGCTGCTGACCGAAAAGCAGCAAACCTATTTTGACCTCTATTACAATCAGGATCTCTCGCTGGCAGAGATCGCCGAGCAGGAGGGCATTTCCCGTCAGGGCGTTCACGACGCCATCTCCCGCAGCGAGGCGCTGCTCGCTGCGTTCGAGCGCGTGACCGGCTGCGTCGCCCGGGAGCAAAAGCTCCGCCATGCCCTCGCCGCGATCACCGCCGAGGCCCAGCCCCTGCTGCAGGCCGGGGATCCCGCCACCCGGCAAGGCGCCCAGCGCATCCTTGCCGCCGTTGATTCCCTGAAGGAGTAGCCATGGCATTTGAAGGTCTGACCGCAAAACTGAACGCCGCGTTCAAAAAGCTGCGCGGCAAGGGCCGCCTGTCCGAATCCGATATCAAGGAGGCCATGCGCGAGATCCGTCTTGCGCTTCTGGAGGCGGACGTCAGCTATAAAGTCGTCAAGGACTTCGTCAAGTCCGTTTCGGAGCGATGCTCCGGGCAGGACGTGATGGAGCGCCTGACCCCTACACAGACGATCGTCAAGATCGTCAACGAAGAGCTCATCCGTCTGATGGGCAGCGAAAACCAGCGTATTTCCATCTCCCCCAAGCCGCCGACGGTCGTTATGCTCGTCGGTCTGCAGGGCGCAGGCAAGACCACGAACGGCGCAAAGCTCGCCGGTCTGTTCAAAAAGCAGGGCAAGCGCCCGCTGCTCGTCGCCTGCGATATTTACCGCCCCGCCGCCATCAAGCAGCTGGAGGTCGTCGGCGGTCAGCTCGGCATCCCGGTGTTCCAGATGGGTCAGGAAAACCCCGTGAAGATCGCCAAGGCCGCCATCCGCCATGCGCAGCAGCACGGCAACGACATGGTCTTCCTCGACACGGCCGGCCGCCTGCATGTGGACGAGGCCCTGATGAACGAGCTGAAGTCCATCAAGGCAGAGGTCCAGCCGAATGAGATCCTGCTCGTCGTGGACGCCATGACCGGTCAGGACGCCGTGAACGCCGCTCAGTCGTTCAACGAATGGCTGGACATCGACGGCGTGATGCTCACGAAGCTCGACGGCGATGCCCGCGGCGGCGCTGCGCTGTCCGTCAAGGCCGTCACCGGCAAGCCCATCAAGTTCATCGGAACCGGCGAAAAGCTCGACATGATCGAGCCGTTCCACCCGGAGCGTATGGCTTCTCGTATTCTCGGCATGGGCGACGTGCTCACGCTGATTGAGAAGGCCGAGCAGGCCCTCGACCAGAAGAAGGCCGCCGAGCTCGAGCAGAAGATGCGGGCCAACAAGTTCACGCTCGCCGATTTCTACGATCAGCTCCTGCAAATTCGGAAGATGGGTCCCATGCAGGACCTGCTCGGCATGATCCCCGGCATGGGCAGCATGAAGAATGTGCAGGTCGACGAATCGGCCCTCGGCCGCGTCGAAGCCATCATTCTCTCCATGACGCCCTATGAGCGTGAGAATCCCGCGTGCCTGAATTCCTCGCGCAAGCGCCGCATCGCGCTTGGCTGCGGTCAGAAGGTCGAGGACGTTAACCGTCTGCTCAAGCAGTTTGACCAGATGCAGCAGCTTATGAAGCAGATGAACGGCAAGGGCAAAAAGCGCAAGCTGCCCGGCAAAATGGGAGGCTTCCCCGGCTTCCCCGGTATGTGATCATTGGACCGCAACCAGGTCTGACGATATATTTTGAATTCTATTTGGAGGTGAAACCCCATGGTTAAAATCAGACTGAGAAGAATGGGTGCGAAGAAGGCTCCTTACTACCGCATCATCGTTGCCGATTCCCGCAGCCCGCGCGACGGCCGCTGCATCGAAGAGATCGGCACCTATGATCCCCTGACCGAGCCGGCCACCATCGCTGTCGACGCCGAGAAGGCCCAGCAGTGGATCAAGAACGGCGCTCAGCCGACCGACACCGTGAAGGCGCTTTTGAAAAAGGCTAACGTCCTTTGATCGAGAGGGACTGCACGATGAAGGAACTCTTGCTCTATGTGGCAAAGCAGCTTGTTGACGATCCCGAGGCCGTGACGGTCACGGAGCGCGAGGACGGCGAGAGCACCGTTCTGGAGCTTCACGTTGCGCCTGAGGATATGGGCAAGGTCATCGGCCGCCAGGGACGCATCGCAAAAGAGATCCGGACCATCATCAAGGCCGTCTCCCAGCGTGACGGCAAGCGCGTCACCGTTGACATTGTGGACTGATGCAAATTCGCTCGCTGCATCCCTGCAGCGGGCATTTTGCATTTCTCCCCTTTTGCCCCGCCGGCCCGCCGGCCCGCGTGCATGCCGTTGTCGTGCATGCGGACCTGTCATGGAGGAACCACTGTTATGAAATCTGAACCGTCCCGCGCCCGAGCGCTGCGTAGGCAGCTGACCGCGACGTTCTATCGAAAAAATAAAGCCACATTCTTTGTCACGGCGGGTGCAATGCTCCTGCTCGGCGGCGCGCTGCTGGCCGTCGCCTGGATCCTGCAGCAGATCATCGACATTGCCTCCGGCGACAGCGTTGCCCCGCTCGTTCGCATGTGCTGGCTGTGCCTCGGTGTTCTGGTGAGCGTGACGACGATCTATGTGGTGCAATGCTATACCTACCCCGCCTTTCTGCGGCGCGCCATGAAGCAGTATAAAGAATACGCCTTCACGGAGCTGACGAAGAAAAGCATCAGCACGTTCTCGGACGAGAATACGAGCCGCTATATCTCCGCCCTGACGAATGATGCCGTCTGCATCGAGACAAATTACCTTGCGAAGATTTTTACACTTCTGACAAAGAGCGTCTCCTTTGTGGGCGGCCTGGTCATGATGCTGCTCTACAGTCCCCTGCTCACCGGCTTTGCCCTGCTGCTGTCGCTCGTGCCGCTGGCTGTTTCCGTCCTGTGCGGCAACAGGCTGGCGCGGATGGAGACGGAGGTCTCGCGGCAGAACGAGTCGTTCGTCGCCATGACGAAAGACCTCCTGTCCGGCTTCTCCGTTGTCAAGAGCTTCAAGGCAGAGGCAGAGGTCGTTGCCCGCTTCTGCCGCCGTAACGAGGAACTGGAGGAGACAAAGGGCCGTCGCCGCCGCATGGAGGAGGTCATCACCATGCTCGGTACCGGCGCCGGGATCGTGGCTCAGCTCGGCGTGTTTCTGTTCGGTGCCTATCTTGCCGTGACGAAGCAGGGCGTTACGCCCGGCGTCGTCATCGTGTTCCTGCCGCTCATGAGCTTCGTGGTCGATCCCATCGGCTCTGTGCCGCCCATTCTGGCCAACCGCCGCGCCGCCGTTGCCCTCATCGACAAGCTGGCCGACGCCGTGGGGAAAAACGTCCGCGAGAGCGGCGAACAGATGGACCCGGTCCTGCGCGACGGTATCACCATCGATCACCTGACCTACGGCTATCACGAGAGTGCGCCCGTCCTGAACGATGTTTCCGTCCGCTTTGAGGCCGGAAAAAGCTATGCCATCGTCGGCACATCCGGCAGCGGCAAGTCCACGCTCGTGAACCTGCTCATGGGCAGCAGCAACGACTATCAGGGCAGCATCCGCTTCGATCAGCGCGAGCTGCGCACCATCGCAGCGGAATCGCTCTACGGCCTTGTTTCCGTCGTGCAGCAGAACGTGTTTATCTTCGACGATACCATCCGCAACAACATCACGATGTTCCGCCACTTTGACGAGAAGCTCGTGCAGCAGGCCACGGAGAAGGCCGGTCTGACTCCCCTTTTGGCCGAGCGCGGCGAGGACTATATTTGCGGTGAGAACGGCTCCGGCCTCTCCGGCGGCGAGCGGCAGCGCATCTCCATCGCGCGCTGCCTGCTGCGGCAGACGCCCGTCCTGCTCATCGACGAGGCCACGGCAGCGCTGGACGCCGCCACGGCCTATTCCGTCAGTGCCGCCATTCTGGCCATTGAGGGTCTGACGCGTATTGTCGTTACGCACCGGCTCGAGGAGCCGCTGCTGCGGAAATATGATGAAATTCTCGTTCTGAAAAACGGTGAGATCTGCGAACGCGGCAGCTTTGACGCCCTGATGGCCCGCCGTGAGCAGTTCTATTCCCTGTTCAACGTGGCAAACGGCTGACCCTGACCGAAAACACGGAGCCCCCGCTCTGAAAGCGGAGGCTCCGATTTTTTGCGCCAATTTTGTTCAGAAGCCAAGCTCCTCGCCGACGAGGATGACATGGATGCGCCCGGCGGGGCGGCAATTTCGCGTGATGAGGATCTGATTGCAGATGCATTCCTCACCGTGGCAGTCGGCACAGCAGCCGGTCTGCGCGCACGGCGTTTTGCCGAGGAAGCGCTGCTCATTCTTCGGCGCGGCGATCGTCCGGGCACGGCGCACGGCCTCGTCGAGCGTATCGACGACCTTGTTCATCCCGGCGATCACGATGATCTCGCGCGGGCCGAACACGATGGCAGCAACGCGGTTTCCCTTGCCGTCGATATTCACCAGTTCTCCCGTAAGGCTGACGGCATTCGCGCCCGTCAGGAAGAAATCGGCAGAGAGGCAGTCGTGGGCCGCCTGCTCCCGCTCGGCATCCGTCTGCATGCTCTCGCGGTCGATGACGCGCCACGGGCCGTCCGCAGGGCCTGCTGCAGGCCAATCTGGTCAGCAGAGCGCGCGCCGCCCCAGCCGACGAGGGCATCGTGCGGAATCATCCGCAGTGCAGCAGCCAGCGCAGAAGTCCGGTTCGGGCAGTAGCATGCATCAAAATGCCGGGCGCGCAGATTCTTCAGCAGGATCTGCGCGCGCTTTTCATAAAACAGCGAAACAGGTTCCATCGATTTAGCCTCCGTTTTTTCTTTCATTTTATCGCGCCGGAGGTGAAAATGCAAGGGAGCAAATTGGGACAACCGGGCAGCAACATATCAAATAGCCTCGCAGAGTTCGCCGCCCGCAGGCGGCGAATAAAATGGGATCATTTTCTCCGGCGGCGTGCACGTCGGAGAAAATACAGCTCAGTCCGTAAGTGTGCGAATCGCCCGTCAAAGGCGGGCGATTCGTGCGCGCAATGGACTGCAATCTTTTATCAGAAAAGCCTTTCGGCTTTTCTGATAGTCTTGCCGCCCTGTCCCGGGGGACAGGGCGGCCGGTATTTGCTTATTTTCCAGCGGGGGCGATAGTCAGACCGTTGAGGTCCAGACCGCCGCCGACGGTGTCGATCAGCGTGATCGCGCCGGTCTCATCGAAGGAGTAGAGGCGATGCGCCGAGTCGGTCACATAGAACAGGCCGGTCGTCGGATCGTAGTCCATTTCGTTGAGGCGGTTTTCGACCATGAGGTCGACCTCTGCAAGCTTCGTGAATGTGGTGAGATCCACATCCGCGCGGATGAGCTCGGTATTGCCATAGCCTCTGGCGAGGACATAGACATTGCCGTCCTTGCAGGCAACGGTACGCGGAGACGGGATGTTCGTCATGCCAGACATATCGCGGTAGGCCGTCCAGTAGTTCAGCTGCGTGGGATCCATACGGGACGGATTGAACTGGAACAGGTAGAAGCCCGCGACAACATACAGCACCTTGTTTACCGGATCATACGCGAGATCGTTGGCATCGGTGAAGGTGTATACCTGGCCCTTCAGCGTGGTCTGCTTCGACGTGAGGTCGTAGTAGTAGATGTAGGGCAGGCCGCCTTCGTTGACGACATAGTACAGGCCGCCTTCGTAGTCATAGGCAAGACCCGTGATGTTCGTGCCGCCACTGAAGGTCGCGACCTCAGTCGCCGTGGAGTCCGGCAGCTCGGGGTTGAAGCTGTAGAGAGCATCGTGCTTGGCGGAGACCGTGTAAGCCGTGGAAACAGGCTTGCCGGTCATGTCGACCACAGTCAGCGTGCAGGTGGCAGTAACGCCGGTCTCAACGCTCGTAGCGGTGATGACGACGTTGCCTGCGGCAACGGACGTGACCAGACCGTTTGCATCGACCTTCGCGACGTTCTCATCGGAGGAGCTCCAGGTGATGGCCTGGTTCGCCGCGTTGGACGGACGGACCTTGCCGGTAAGCTGGAAGGACTCGCCAAGGGCCAGACGGCCGACGATCTTATTCAGCAGGATGCCGTTGACCTTGCCGACAGGCGTCTGCTCTGCGGTGGGGATGGAGCACAGGAGGCCGAGATAGGCATCGCCCTGCTTCGTCGTACGGCCGGGAGCGGTCTGGACGGAGATCTTGCCGAGGTTGACGAGCTCAGGCGTGCCCTCGCCCAGCATGAACATGTACATGCCGCTGCTCATAGCCAGCTGCTTCGTGTGATACGTTGCATGCAGGTACAGACGATCCGTGCCAAAGTCATAGGTCATCTGTGCGTTGTAGGACATGCTGCCGTAGTAGGTGCTGCCGGTGCCAACCTGAGCGCCCGGGATATCCATGACGAAGGTGCAGGCAGCTGTCTTCGGATCGACGGTGTAGAGCTTCGCCTCCACGCCGATGGCAGTGCTTCCGGCTGCGTAGAGGACGCCTCTCTTGTCGATTGCAAGAGCCGTGACCTTCTCGGAGGTCGCCGCGATCTCGGTGACGGCGCCGTTATCAAGGTCGATCGTCACAAGCTTGCCGCTGAGCGTCAGGCCGTACATGGTGCCGGTCGTGTAGTCCATGGCCATGCCGGTGACCTGATCGGTCTCCACGTCGAGGTTGACGCTGCCAAGGTTCGTGTAGGACGAAACGTCCGAAGCATCGAAGCGGTAGAAGTCGCCCTTGGAGTTGTAGGCGTAGACACAGCCGTCGTAGTAAGCGCCGGTGCGCAGGGAGTAAGTACCGATGGCAGAGGTCGTCACCGGGCAGGTTCTCAGGTTGTTGTCCGGGACCTGCAGCCAGAAGTCATAGTAGCCGCTGCCGCCGTTCTGGTCGTCGTTCAGGAACGAGAGGAACGTGCCTGCGGAGGCGTAGACCGTGACGTCGATGCTGTCCGTGAACGGGCCGCCCTCGACCTCGGGATTCTTGTTCGTGATGGAGACCGTGACGGTCGCCGTGCCGACGCCGTGGAACGTGGCAACACCAAAGCGGTCAACGGTGACGACATCGGGGTTGCTGCTGGTCCAGGTGCGAGTACGGACAGTCGGGCGGACCGGGGTCGTGACGGTATCGAGCTGCAGCGTGCCGCCGACAAGGCCGGTGACACTGTCGCCGTTCGTAATCTCGATGCCCTCAACGGGGATGTGCTTCGTCTCCGGCTCATTCTCCGGAATGGTGAACATTGCGGTAGACTCAACGCCAGACTTCGTGGAGACGTTGCCGATCTTCACGATCGTCGCTTCGAGCTTGTCGGGATCCCATTCCTGCGGGTCGATGCGGACGAGGCACAGCGGAGAAGAACCGGCATTCATGCAGGGGTTCCAGTAGATGTTTCCAGTGTTGTAGTCATACATCATAGAAGCATAGTACCAGGTATCCTGACCGAGGGAGCCGAGCTTCGTCGTGCTCAGGGTGTCGGCATCGACCATGTAGAGGTTGCCGGACATATCCGAGACGATGATGTAGCCTTCTGCAGTGACGGTCATGGCGGGGGTAATCGCCGGGCCGCCGATCTCGCCGGAGTAGGTGCCGAGCAGGTCGATCGCGCCGGTGTCGAGGTCGACAATGGCGAGGCCGCCGTTCGTAAGATCGACCGCGTACATACGACCGGTGTTGTAATCGAAGCCCATGTTGCCGAGCTCGACGCCTGCGGTGAAGCCGATGAACTCGATATCGCCGAACGTGGTCTTATCCGGGGTCTCTCCCTTGTTGACCTTGAAGCGGTAGAGGGACGTGCCGACGCCGAACGTGCTGTCATCCATAGCGCGGGCTTCCTTCACGACTGCGTAGACATAGCCGTTGTAGTAGGCTGCACCCTGCCACATGGCATCGGTCGTGCTCTCCTCGCCGTCGATGCCGACGACCGTAAGCTTCTGCTTCGCGATCTGCGTGAGCTGCGTGGGCGTTTTGTCGGAGAACGTAACCCAGGTAAAGCCATTGGCGGCGTTCTTGTAGTCCGCCACAATATAGGTGTAGATGGCCTCTGCGGAGCCAACGACGCGGACCGTAGCGGTCGCGGTGTAATCGACCCACTGCGGGACGGTGGAGCTGGTTTCTTCATCCCAGTGCCAAGGATCCCAGACCTTGCCAGTCGCGGTGATCTCGGTCTCGCCCTCGCCTACGGCGGTGACGAAGCCCTGCTGTGTGACGGTGGCGATGGTCTCGTCCGCGGAGGCCCAGGTCAGTTCGCTTGCCTTAGCGTTCCACGGATTCCACTCGACCTCAAAGCGCTTGCGCTGGCCCTGCGTCATGGTAAGCTGATACGGGGAAAGCTGGAAGCGCTCTTGCGGATCCACGCCGATGGTGAACAGGTCGGACGTCTTGTCGGTCGGAACGAACAGGGACGTCTGGCCGCCGGGGCCGTAGGTGCCGACCTCTGTGCACTTGCCGGTGGCAAGGTCGACCTTGTAGGTCATGCAGACATTGATGTAGGTGTTGCCTGCAGCCGTCTGGCTGTGTGCATACCAGTACATCGTGTCGGTGTTGTGATCATAGCCCATGGACTGGATGACATTGCAGCCGGAGTAGTTGGCGTAGTTTACGAAATCGGTCGTGCCGATGTAGGTGCACACGCCGTCGCGCTCGAGGCTGTAGAGCTTACCGGCGGTAGAAATGCCGTAAAGCTGGCCTTCCGTCGTGCAGCCGTGGGTCAGGATCTCACCGTCAGAGCCGGTGATGTCGGCGATCTTCTCAAGGGAGATGGAGCCGTTGGAGTAGAAGCTGATCTGGAAGAGAGCGTTGCTTCCGTCATCCTTGCCGTCGCCGTCGCGGTCGCCTTCATAGTTCCAGCCGACAGCGTAGAGGTGGTTGCTGACCGTATCCGAATCGCTCTTGCCCTTGTCAGAATAGTCGAGTGCCATGTCGTACAGGACCTTGAAGCCGCTGTCGCCGACCTTGCCGGGCTGAGTGACGAGGGTCTGAGAACCCCAGTAGGTGTTGTACGGGGTAACAAGCACGACCGCGCCGTCCGTTGCGCGCTGGGCCACGAGGTAGCCGTTGACGTACTCTGCAGAATAATAGCGGTTCGAGCTGTCGAACGTCTCGTTGCGGTAGTCGCTCATGTCTGCCTTGTTGGCGCTGAACCAGCCGCCTTCAACGGCAGCGCGGTCAAACGTCTCGCAGCCATACAGGCGGTCGGAGCTCAGCTTCTGCATGGCAGGCTTCTGATCGGCCATTGCGCCGAGGTCGAGGGAGACATCGATTTCCGTCTCATTGCAGGCGTAGTCCGCCACAACGATGGTGAAGTCGGGGCCGAAGCCGGTGATGTCGTAGTCCTGGGTAAAGGTCTTGCCCGGCTCATTCTTGACTTCATACTTGCCCATAATGATGCCGTCGTTGTTGACGAAGATCAGGGCCGCGATGTGCTGGTTGTCGTTGAGCTTCAGCGGAAGAAGGACCTTGCCGTTCTCGATCTTGAGATCCTGCTGGAGGGTCGCCTCATTCTCCACAACGGGAGCCTTGTCGTCCAGCGTGACATCAAAGGAGAAGGAATCGTCCATCACGTCGTCGCCGTCATCGAGCCATGCACTGGCAGTGTAGGTGACGGTCGTGCCGTCGGGCAGCTTGTTGTCGTTCTTGTCAAGGCCGTTCCAGACCTCGCCTTCCTCTGCCAGAACATACAGCGGGATGATCTGGCCGTAGCCGGAGTTATAGTAGGACTTTGCCATATACTCGCCGGTCAGGTCGAAGTAGACCTCGTTCGTGACCTTATCCTTAACCTGGAAGTTGATCTTCTTCAGGTTGCGGAGCAGGCCGACGTCGATCTCGGCAAGCGGGTTGGCATAGGAGAAGGCATTGTACTCGTCGCCGGAAGCGCCGGTACGGATGTACGGGTTCGTGCCGATGGCGGCATTGTTCGTGAAAATGCTGAGCGGATACAGGCTGGCTTCGTCTTCGTCAGCAGAGTCGAACGCAGGAGCCTGAGACCAGTCGCCGTAGAAGCCGAGGAACGGCATCTCGAGGTCGGTCGTGTCATCCGTGGCGGACTTCACATAGAGGAAGCCTTCGACATACATGCCGTTCTCGAAGGATGCGTCGAGATAGGCCTTGTCTTCCGCGGTCAGCGTGATGGTGGCAGTCAGGGTGACGGACTCGCCAGCCGGAACGGTGACGCTCTCGAGCGCTTCCGTGCCGGAAATGACGGCATTCTCCGTCAGATCGGTGCCGACTTCAAGCTCTGCGCAGTAGGCCGTGATGACATCGACATCATCCTTGTTGACGGTGCCGTCGCCATTGACGTCCAGATAGGCATAATGCACATTGTCCTCAGCGATGGGAGCATCGTCGGTGACGTGCAGCAGCAGGACGCGGGCGTCGGCCGTCGTGATCTCGCCGTCGTCATTGAAGTCATACTTCATGATGTTCGACTCGGTCGCACCGGCCACGGTCAGGGAAGCGCCCAGCGCATAGGGAGCGTGGCCGATGAACGTGCCGTTGGTGTAGGTCACGACGGTTTCGGTGAGAATGGAGGCATTGAACGTATAGGTCAGATCCTTCTCACCGGACATGTTGTTGATAGTGAACGGGAACGTGTAGACACCGTTTTTGGCGTCGTCGTCGCCCAGCTCCGCCTTGGCGCGGTTCTCATAAGCCTGCGCGTTGGACAGATAGGCAAGGGAGCTTGTTGCCTTGACAAGGTTGGCAAGACCGGCGCCCTGGCCTCTCGGGGAGACCTCGAGGCCGTTGGAATCGAAGATGGGATCCGCCGTGCTCATCAGGAGGTTCGCAGCGACCTGACGGAGCTCTGCTTCCTGATACTGCGGATAGTTCTGGCGCAGATACTGCATGAGAACAGCCATCGCACCGGCGATCTGCGGGGTCGCCATGGACGTACCGCTCATAAGGCCGTAGTTGGAGCCTGCAATGCTCGGATCACGGGTGGAATAGATGTTGCCGCCGACACCGGCGATCTCCGGCTTCAGCTTCAGGTCCGGGGTGACGCCCCAGGAGGAGAAGTCGCTGAGGGTGCGGTCGCGCTTGACCTGCACGAGGTCGCCGTTGCAGCATGTCAGGGTCTTGACACCCTCGGCGAACTGCGCCTTCATGTACTCGCCGTCTGCCTTGGAGACAAAGACTGCGGGGATGTTATCGCCGCCGTCATTGATCTGCATGTTGAGCATGCCGGAGGCATTGTTGTAGACCACGATGCCGATCGCACCTGCAGCCTGTGCAGCAGCCTGCTTGTCGGGGAAGGAGCTGGAGCCGCGGGAAACCAGGGCGATCTTACCGCTGACATCCACATTCTCATAGTCGCTCGCCTCGCCGTAACCGCCGATCGGAACGAATTCCACAGACT
>ENA-OWOV01000583-OWOV01000583.1-gut-metagenome-genome-assembly--contig:-NODE-583-length-11622-cov-3.689563_pt1 | contig 11622 bp, 8 predicted proteins | sample MGYA00248247_ERZ651799 | MGnify/ENA primary metagenome ERZ651799 (study PRJEB26908, sample SAMEA4031712) | gut metagenome | biome: gut; feature: normal infant; material: stool | place: China | collected 2015 ...
AAATCTAGTTTGCTTCGCAAATGTGGGCTACTCGCCCACACCTCGCCAGCATTTTTGAAAAATCGCTGGATCAAAAAACTTTTCTTTCGCCTGCGGCTCGTTGCTTACAGCCAATCATCCAAAAAAGCAGCTGCTTCTTCTCAAGAAGTCGCTGCTTTTTTGCAAAATATCCCAAAAATAAAATGGTTCGTTGCAAAACTCTTCTACACTTTTTACAGTCAAAATTTCATCATTTTTCCGTTTTCCGTTGTATATAACAACTATTTTCATTCTATCTGTTGTGTATTCAACACTTCAAAAATAATCGACTATTGACTTTTAATCAACAATTGTCTATAATAATGACAGTAAGACAACGAACATCTATCATTAGACAGTTGTCCTTTTTTCACAGAAAGGGTGGAAACCGAATGAAACATGCAGAAAAAGAAGAAAAACAGCCGTCTTTCTTGAAACGGCACTTCAATGCAATTGCAACCGTTTGCATTGTGTTGATTCCAACCATCTACACCACACTGTTTCTTGGTTCAATGTGGGACCCTTATGGCAACGTCAGCGATTTGCCCGTTGCGGTCGTCAATCAAGACCAGTCCGTAACGTTCCACGACCAGACCTTATCCATTGGGGATGACCTCATTGACAACCTCAAGGATAACGACAGTTTGGACTTCTCCTTTGTGGATGCCAAAACCGCACAGGATGGGCTAGAAGATGGCACTTATTACATGGCAATCACCATTCCGGAAGATACATCCGCAAATGCATCGACTGTTCTGGATGATACACCAAAAAAAGTGCAGCTTTACTATGAAACCAATCCGGGTACAAACTACATCGCCTCGAAAATGAGCGAAACAGCGATGCAGAAACTCAAAACCGAAGTTTCCAGTACCATTACAGAAGCCTATACGGAAACCTTGTTTGACCAAATCGGCACTGCCGGTGATGGTATGCAGGATGCAGCAGATGGTGCAAAAGAACTGGATGACGGTGCACAGAAACTGAAAGACGGCAGCGTTACCCTCAGCGATAACCTGAAAGTCTTAGCAGACAGCACCTTGACTCTGGAAGAGGGCTGCGGTACATTGACCGATGGTTTGACTGCCTACACAGACGGCGTTGCACAAGTAGATGACGGTGCAAAGCAGTTGGAAGATGGCATGAACCAGTTACAAGATGGCGTTTCTCCGCTGACGGATGGTGCAAGCCAGCTGCAAAGCGGTGCAAGCCAGTTACAAAGCGGCGTAGATGCCTATACCGAAGGCGTTGCCAGTGCTTACACCGGTGCACAGAGTCTTTCCAGTGGCAGCCAGCAGCTTTCCGCTGGTTCTCAGAACTTGCAGGACGGTGCTGCACAGCTTTACGAAGGCAGCAGACAGCTCGAAGCTGGTTTATCACAGCTTTCCAGTTCGCTTTCCCAGAGCTGCAACGAAGAAACCGCTGCACAAATCAAAACTTTATCGGCTGGTTTGGAACAGTTACAAACTGGCATTGATACCTTAAAGAGTTCCGTTTCCAACAGCGGAACGGCAACTACAGAAGCGATGCAGGCAGTTGCTGGCGACTTACAGACGCTCGGCAGCGGCTTGGCATCCTTACAATCTGCACAGCAAGCTTTAATGAGCACAGATGCATTCCAGAGTCTGGACGCTGAAAGCCAGCAGGAATTGCTTGGCTGTTTCGCAGAACCAATGAGCAGCCTTTCCACAGCTGCAACACAGCTGCAAAGCGATGTTACCGCATTGGCAACCGCTCTGGAACCGTCTGCACAGCTTCCGGATGCAGTCAACCAGCTGGCAGCCGGTGCAGACCAAGCCCTTCCGGCAGCCAATGAAGCCCTTGCTTCTCTGTCCGGCGGATTACAGACCGTACAGAGTGCTGTAGATGACCAGTTGTTACCGGGTGCATCTGCACTGACAGACGGTGCAGCAGGTCTGAGCGATGGCTCTGCAACCTTGTCGAGCGGTTTACAGACTGCCGCAGCGGGTGCAAGTGCTCTCACCGATGGACTGGGAACACTCCACAGCAACAGCAGCAGTCTCCAGAATGGTGCAATTGCACTGGACGATGGAATTTCTACCTTAGTTGAAAAAATGCCGACCTTGACCGTTGCAATCAATCAGCTGCAAAGCGGCAGCAAGACACTCTCCGATGGTACAGGTCAATTAACTGCACAGAATGACACCTTGTTATCCGGTGCAAAACAATTGCAAGACGGTGCAGCCGCTTTGCAGGATGGTGCGGTTCAGCTTGCAGATGGTTCTGCAACACTGAAAGATGGTCTGGTTACTTTGACCGATGGTTCTGGCACACTGTGGACAGCGTTGCAGGATGGTGCAACAGAAATCAGTGACATCAACAGCACCGATGATACCTATGATATGTTCGCTTCTCCGGTCGATGCCGAAGAAACTTATGCAAGCCATGTTGAAAACAACGGTCATGCAATGGCAGCGTACATGATGGCAGTGGGTCTTTGGGTTGCCTGCCTCGCTTACTGCATCATGTTCAGCCCATACGAAGTTCCGTTGACCGGCAAGAATGCCATGCATTCCTGGGCAAAGAAATTACCGGTTCTGCTGTTGGTCGCTTGGGCTCCGGCAATCGGTACGGTTCTGTTGCTCCACCTCTTCAACGGCTTTGCTCCGCAGGATATGCTGCAAACCATTCTGGTTGCTGGCTTCTCCTCGATGGCATATATGGCAATTATCTTCTGCTTGAATATGTACTGCGGAAAAATCGGCAGCTTTATCTTGCTGGTCTTCATGGTACTCCAGTTGAGCGGCTGTGCCGGAACGTATCCGTCCGAATTGTCCGCAAAGTTCTTCCGTGTGATTAAGCCGTTCATGCCGTTCACTTATACGGTTCAGGGCTTCCGGAGCTCAATTGCAACCGGCAGAAGCAATGCTACCACTTATATCGTAATGATTGCACTGGCAGCCGTCTTCACCCTGCTGATGATTCCGGCTTACAAGATGAAATGGAAGCGGGAAAAAACACAGGCAGACTTCACCGAAGAACCAGAAACAACATCCATTGTCAGCCACAAGCAGGCAGTTTCCCAGTAACGACATCCAAATTTGATTCATGAATCGCAGGCGGTAAGTTTCTTGCCGCCTGTTGTTTATATAAACTCATTTTAATCGAATTGTCCATTGACATTTCATTTTACAACTGCTATCCTATTACTAGACACTTTTAAAAAACGTGCTGCGTTTGCAGCAGAAAGAAGGCTCTCTTATGCAACAAACTGCTTCTGCCACCCCGTCCCGACAGGAACGCCGGGTGCGTCGTACCCGTGCAATGATTCTCGCCGGATTCATTCAGCTCATGCAGCAAAAACCTGTGAAAGATATTTCCGTACGGGAATTGGCGGATTTGGTTGACATCAACCGCTCCACCTTTTATCTGCATTACACCGATATTTATGACTTGCTCGAACAGACCGAAAATAATCTGATGGATCAGTTCCTTGCCATCATCGACAAGAATCATGCCAACCTCACCTTACAGGAATTTTCGGACAAGCTGGAACAGTTCTTTGCCATTCTCGCCGAAAATCAGCCGCTCTGCCGTGCATTGATGAGTCCGAACGGCGACATTGCCTTTGTTCGGAAACTTGAAAAGCTGATTGCGGAGGACGGCGTGAAAACGCTCCGGCTGCTCTCTGACGAAAAAGACTTGGATGCACAGGACTTGAACTATGTCACCAGTTTCTTTCTTTCCGGCTGTGTCGGCATGATTGACCTGTGGTTACAGGACGGCTGTCAGCAATCTGCCCAGCATATGGCGGATCTTTCCATGAAGCTGCTGCGTGCCGGCGTTCAGGGAATTACCCGCAGACAACTGCAATAAATTTGTGCAAACTGCTATCTTTCCACGCCGTAATTTCGTCTATTTTTTTCAAAATCTGCAATTGCAATTTTCCACAAGCTGTGTTATAATAAAGGTTAGTCATGATGTCATAGAACCCGATGGCATCCGCATATGGTCGTTCCATTTGCAAGAAAGCGGTACCGTGTCACTTCCGCTTTTCGCTGACAAACCAACTCGCATATGCAGAAAATTTTGAAGTTACAGCAGGAGGTAACAAGTTATGCCAAATATTAAATCCGCTAAGAAGAGAGTTCGTGTAAACGCTACAAAGGCTGCTGCCAACAAGGCAAGAAAGTCCAACCTCAAGACCATGATCAAGAAGGCTGATCTGGCTTGCACAGAAAATGCTGCTGATAAGGAAGCTGCAATCCGTGTTGCCATCAAGAAGGTTGACCAGGCTTGTGCAAAGGGTCTGCTGCATAAGAACGCAGCTGCAAGAAAGAAGTCCCAGCTGGCTAAGAAGCTCAACGCTGCTGACTAAGACGCACGTTTTCTAAAAAAAGCGAACCGCATGTTGTCTGGACGACATGCGGTTTTTTGTTATCTGCATACATATTTTCTGCGAAAAACAACGTGCTTTCGTTTGCATTTTTTCGCTTTTTATGGTATGATGAATAGCAGCATGCCCTTCTATTTGGCTCACCACTTCGCATACCTTTTTAAGAGAGACTGACACAGCCGCAGCCGCTCCGGATGCCCGTGATAATAGGCAAACCGTTCCGCTGCCGTCTGGGGTACTTCCTCCCCCGTTTCGAGAAAGTGCATGGCGAACTGAAACAGCAAGTCCCGATTTTCCATCGAAATGCAGGCAATTTCTTTTCGCTCCCGAATCGCACGCTTTAAAGTATACGCTGTTCCGCCGGAAGTCTTGTGAATCACGCAAATCAGCCGCCAGCTGTGTTCCAGCATGTAATCATTCCGCCGCAGGAAACTAAACTTTCCCTGATACGGTATGGTGATCACTGCTTCGCAATGTTCCACATAGTGCAACATTGCCTCCCGACCGCTGCGGCGGGATTCCAGATAGTGCAGGCACGGTTCAACTGCAATCAGATGCAGCACTTCTGTGCCATGCTGCTTGCGGTAAATCAAATCATCGGCAGCCCAGAGGTCAACGCCCTCGGCTAAGCCGTCCAAAAAATAACGGTATCCATCCTGTACCGCCTGCTCGATACACCCAGCCAACAGTGTCTTTAAGAGGTCTGTTGCGGCATAGCCGACCACAGTTTCTCCCAGCGGCAGGGCATCTTCCCGATGTCCACTGAAACAAGCCGTCTTTCCGGGAAATTGTAAAAAAGTTGTACGCTGCGGATAATCCGCATTCAAGACAAATGCAACTGGCTCCAAAAACAGACCCTCCTGATTTCATGGTAATTTCTGTGTATCGACAGACAACAGATTCTATGGTACAATCATAGAAACACCCTCGTTCCTATTTTCTATTATACTGGTTTTTGGAAAAAAGAACAAGAGATTTTTTTAGAAATCGCACCCCATTCGTGCGGAAAGAAGGAATCAATCATGCATCAACCATCTATTTTACATCGTGCTTGGGCAGAAATCGACCTGTCCGCTCTCGAAAACAATGTCCGCTGTATTCAGGAAATCCTGCCGGAACACACCGATTTTATGGCAGTCGTCAAGGCGGATGCCTACGGGCATGGAGATGCAGTCATCTGCACTGCCCTGCACAAGATGGGCATTCGCTGGTTTGCCGTTTCCAATCTCGAAGAAGCCCTCTCTGTTCGGCAGTACTGCCCAGACAGTGAAATCTTTATCCTAGGTTATACGCCGCCGGAACTCGCTCCGGAACTCACCAAACACCACATCATTCAAGGGGTCATGTCCACAGAATATGCTCAGGAACTGGCGGCTCATGCGGACAGTGAACCGGTTCGGTGTCACATCAAGCTGGATACGGGCATGGGACGTATTGGTTTCCGCAGTGCTGACCCACAAGCTTGTGTCGAAGAACTGCTGCCGCTGTTTGCACTGCCGCAGCTGAAAATTGAAGGATTGTATACACACTTTGCAGTTGCAGACTGCCCGAACGATGCAGAAAACACCGCTTACACAGACGAACAGGAACGCCGGATTCTTGCCGTTTATGACCTGCTCGCTGAAAACGGACACCAGTTACAGCATCTGCACTTCATGAACAGTGCTGCAACTGTTTACCGCCCAAATCCACGCTGCACGCTGGCAAGAGTCGGCATCATTCTATATGGTCTGCTGCCGAACTATCCTGTTCCCGTTCCGCTGCCGCTGAAACCGGTCATGACGCTGAAGTCTGTCATCTCCCACATCAAGGAAGCGGAAGCAGGCGACTGCATCAGCTACGGCAGAACCTACACCGTTTCGCATCCATGCCGGATCGCAACCGTTACCATTGGCTATGCAGACGGCTATTCTCGCCTGCTCTCCAATAAAGCATATGCCATTGTGCACGGTGTTGCCTGCCCGATTGTCGGCAGAGTCTGCATGGATCAACTGATGTTGGATATTTCCGAGGTAAAAGACCCTGTCAAGCCGGGTGATGAAGTCACCATGTTCGGAACAGAGGGCAATGTGACGATTACACCGGATGAACTGGCTGCCTTCTATGGTACAATTGGATATGAAATCGTTTGCGGCATTTCAAAGCGTGTACCGAGAGTGGTTGTAAACGGGGATATCGAATAATTATTTTGCATCATCGAAAGCAGCACGGGGTTTCAGCGGCTTTCTAAAGCCCTTTGAAAGGAGATTTTTTGTGAGTGAAATCAAATTGCAGCAGAAGGCTGCGTATACGCTCGGAATTGACGTTGGTTCTACCACTGTCAAAACCGTCATTTTAGATGCAGACCATCATGTCCTGCACAGTACCTATCAGCGGCACTTTTCCAAAGTCAAGGAAGCCGTTTCTGAACAACTGCAAGCCATTATCAAGGAACATCCGGCAACGATGTTCTCGGTGCATATGACTGGTTCTGCCGGTCTGGGACTTGCAACTGCTGCAAAAATCCCCTTTGTACAGGAAGTGCATGCTGCTTTTCTCGCCGTAAAAGAACGCTATCCCGAAGCAGATGCCGTCATCGAACTGGGCGGAGAAGATGCAAAAATTATCTTCCTCACCGGCGGCGTGGAACAACGCATGAACGGTTCGTGTGCTGGCGGTACGGGGGCTTTTATCGACCAGATGGCAACCTTGCTGGATGTCACTGTGGATGAACTCGACCAGATGGCATTGCAGGCAGACCGCACCTACCCCATCGCTGCACGCTGCGGCGTTTTCGCAAAGTCAGACATTCAGCCGCTGCTGAATCAGGGAGCAAAACGGGAAAATGTCGCTGCCAGCATTTATCAGGCGGTGGTAGACCAGACCGTTTCCGGTCTGGCACAGGGACGGAAAATTCAAGGGCATGTGCTTTTTTTGGGAGGCCCACTCTCTTTCCTGCAAGGGCTGCGAAATGCCTTCATGCAGACGCTGCACCTAGATGCAGAACACGCAATTTTCCCCGTAGATGGCAGAACATTTGTTGCCTATGGCTGTGCCCTTGCTGCGGAAAACAGTGCGGATAAACCCGTCACAGGCGAAGCCCTGCTGAAACAAATCGAATCCGCTGAAACCAATCATACGGTGATCGCTGACAAGCCGCTATTCGGCTATCAGGAGGAATACGACCGTTTTCGGGAACGTCATGCACAAAACGACGTTGTTCACGGCGACCTGCACACCTATCAGGGCAATGCTTACCTAGGCGTTGATGCTGGTTCGACTACCACAAAAGTGGCATTGATTGGCGAAGATAATTCCCTGCTCTATTCGTTCTATGAAACCAACAAGGGGCAGCCGCTCGAATGCGTGAAGCGTGCCCTTGAAACCCTCTATCAGAAAAAGAACCCGAACTTGAAAATCTGCGGCAGTGCCGTCACTGGCTACGGCGAAGAAATGCTGAAAGCAGGACTTGGCATTGATTTCGGCATTGTCGAAACCGTTGCCCATTTCCGAGCAGCAGAGTTTTTCTGTCCAGATGTGGATTTTATCATTGACATCGGCGGACAGGATATCAAGTGCTTCCAGATTAAAAACGGAGCAATTGACAGCATTATGCTGAATGAAGCCTGCTCTTCCGGCTGCGGTTCTTTTATTCAGGCATTCGCCAATGCTCTGGGCTATGATGTTGCAGAATTTGCAAAACTGGGCTTATTTGCAGAACGTCCGGTTGACCTTGGTTCTCGCTGTACCGTCTTTATGAACAGCAGTGTCAAACAGGCACAGAAAGACGGTGCAACGGTTGCCGATATTTCCGCTGGTCTGTCCGGTTCGATTGTCAAAAATGCGATTTATAAAGTTATCCGTGCAAAGTCACCGGAAGACCTCGGGAAACACATTGTCGTACAGGGCGGGACGTTCCTGAATGATGCCGTATTGCGTTGCTTTGAACGAGAAATGGGACGGGATGTCATCCGTCCGGCTATCTCTGGACTGATGGGAGCGTTTGGGGCTGCGATTTACGCCAAGGAACACACCTCCGGCAGCAGTACGCTGCTCTCCCTGATGGACTTACACACCCTCACCTATCGCACACAGAATACCACCTGCAACGGCTGTACCGCACATTGCAACCTGCAAATTTTGCGATTCTCAAACGGAAAACGCTTTATTGCCGGCAACCGCTGCGAACGGGGTGCAGGGGTTTCTAAGAAAGACCAGATTCCGAATCTGGTTGACTGGAAATATGAAACGCTTCGCTCTCTCACCGACCGCCAGCCGGAACAGCCAAAGGCAACTGTTGGCTTGCCAATGGCACTGCACTATTACGACCAGCTGCCATTGTGGTATACCTTCTTCACGGATTTGGGCTTTGCTGTGAAACTCTCCGAAGAGAGCACCCGAAAGACTTACTACAAGGGACAGAGCACCATTCCGTCTGATACGGTTTGCTATCCGGCAAAGCTGGCACACGGACACATTGAAAGCCTGCTGGAACAGAACGTGGATTTCATTTTCTATCCGTGCATGACGTACAATCTGGATGAGGGCGACTCCGACAACCATTATAACTGCCCAGTTGTTGCCTATTATCCGGAATTGCTGCTGGCAAACAACGAAAAACTAAACGAACAGAATTTCCTGCATCCGTTCCTAGACCTGAACCGCCGGAAGCATCTGATTACGGTTTTATATGCCTGTCTGTCTGACTATGCCACCAAGAAAGAAATTGCAGCGGCTCTCGAACATGGCTTTGCGGCTCTCGAACAGTACCGCAACCAGATTGCCCAGACTGCACAGGAAATTGTCCGGCAGGCAAGAGCAGCTGGAAAAACGATTTTGGTTCTCGCTGGCAGACCATACCACATTGACCCGGAAATCAATCACGGCATCCACAAGCTCATCAGCAGCCTTGGCATGGCAGTCATTACCGAGGACAGCATTGCCGGACTCGCACACACACCGGAATTGCAGGCACTCAACCAGTGGACGTATCACTCCAGAATGTATCGGGCTGCCCAGTATGTCACAACACAGCCGGATTTCCAACTGGTACAGCTGGTATCGTTCGGATGTGGCATTGATGCCATCACCACGGACGAAGTCCGCCGGATTCTCGAACAGAGCGGAAAACTCTATACCCAATTGAAGATTGACGAAATCAGCAACTTGGGTGCTGCAAAAATTCGGCTGCGGAGTTTGAAGGCTGCCATTGGTGCAGACGTTCCGCCGAAGCCGACAGCTGCTCCATCCGAAGTCGCACCGAAGAACGAAAAAGAACCCGTGTCTGTATAACAAGTGTGGGCTGCTGCCGGAATTCATCCCGGCAGATGCTCCCCTGTTTGCAGGCTGTTTGCAAGGAGTTTGTGATTTATGCAATATCAGCAATTTACCCCCGAAATGCGGAAAACGCATACTATTTTAGTGCCGAATATGCTGCCGATTCACTTTCGGCTGCTGATCTCCATCTTCGGGCAGTTCGGTTATCACATGGAACTGCTGGAATCTTCCTCCCGTACGGTCGTAGAAGAGGGATTGAAAAACGTCCACAACGATACCTGTTACCCGGCATTGCTTGTTGTTGGGCAATTTATGGAGGCTCTGAAAAGCGGCAAATATGACCCGAACAAAACTGCCCTGCTCATCACCCAGACAGGCGGCGGCTGTCGGGCATCCAACTACATCCACCTGCTCCGGAAATGCGTGGCACAGCAGTTTCCGCAAGTTCCGGTCATCTCTCTGAACTTTGCCGGACTTGAAAAAGCAAGCGGCTTTCAACTGTCACTGCCGCTCTGCATCAAGCTGGTCTACGGCGTTCTGTATGCCGACTTGCTCATGACCATCTACAACCAGTGCCGCCCCTATGAACTGAACGAGGGCGAATCACAAAAGACACTCGAACAGTGGCAAAACAAACTGGACAAGCTATTCCGCACAAACGACTACCGCCATACAAAGAAATGGTATCGGGCAATGCTGGAGGACTTCGCAGCGATTCCTCGCAGCCAGAAGCCGAAAATTCGGGTCGGCATCATCGGGGAAATCTATGTCAAGTATTCTCCGCTCGCCAACAACCACCTCGAAGATTTCCTGTTGCAGGAGGGCTGCGAACCAGTCGTTCCAACGCTGATGTCGTTTGTTCTGTACTGTGCAGCGAACTCGGAAAATAATGCGAAACTCTATCAATACCGCAATTTGCATACCGCATTGTTCGGCATTGGCTACAAGTTCTTACACAGCAAGCAGATGGAAACCATCCGCTGCATGCAGGAGCATGGTGTATTTACGCCCATGCATGACTTTGAAGAACTGCGGAAAGCGGCGGACAAATATACCAATCAAGGCATTTGCATGGGCGAAGGCTGGATGATTACCGCTGAAATGGCAGTGCTGGTTGAACACGGCATTAAAAACATCATCTGCACCCAACCGTTCGGCTGCCTGCCGAATCACATTGTGGCAAAGGGCATGTCCCGTACCATCAAGCAGGCTTACCCAGAGGCAAATATTGTTGCCATCGACTATGACCCCGGTGCAACAAAAGTCAATCAGGAAAACCGAATCAAGCTGATGCTTGCCTCGGCAGCCGCAGAAAAATAAATGTTTTATCCACAAAAAAAGAAAACGGACAGCGGGATGTTGTCCGTTTTTTCATTTCTGCTCCACAAAATCGGAAAAAGATTCAACGCTTTTTACAGTTTTGCTATAAAAATCAAATGTAATTCTGATCAAAAGAACTTCTCAAGAACTAGAGCTAGTGATAATGAGGAGTTTAATTTTACACATAGGACGGATTATGTGTATAGAGAGATTTACGTTGAATGCTATCGGGATCATGGTGGATATTGGCATTCACAAAATGTACAATGCAATCCCATTCCCAGTGGGGATGGATATAGTTGCCACATATTGTCCATCGATCCTGATACAGGTCTTAGCACAGTTAGCCTTAGTTTTAGAATCTGTGTAACTGTTTCTAGATATTCAGCTTGGTATGTCCATTCATTTGATGAAAAATATGATTACGTATTGACGCTCTGGTCTCAATCATCAGGTGGATGGGCTGGTACCCTTAATTGGACTGAAACTTATTTATAGCATGAATCTATGTTATAGCTTATTGGATAAAGGAATTTAAAAGGAGATACTGTTCGAAATTGAAGTTCCAAATTTTCTTTGTTAATATGATTGGATAAGAATTTAGGATGTTGAATATCCATCATCCTACTTCTTATTTGGTATATTTAATGGAATGATTGTTTGAGTCGTTG
>ENA-OWOV01000584-OWOV01000584.1-gut-metagenome-genome-assembly--contig:-NODE-584-length-11611-cov-3.135859_pt1 | contig 11611 bp, 7 predicted proteins | sample MGYA00248247_ERZ651799 | MGnify/ENA primary metagenome ERZ651799 (study PRJEB26908, sample SAMEA4031712) | gut metagenome | biome: gut; feature: normal infant; material: stool | place: China | collected 2015 ...
TCCCGAGTTTCATCTTTCATACCAGAAGGTGAATTTTATTAGGGTATGACTTTTCCCGTCCTTTATCGGTCGATGGGCGGTACATCATCGGGGCTGCCCATCGTGTCCAGCCACTCCAGCGCTTTCAGCTGGGGCGGCAGATGCGGCACCGGTTCGCTGTCCGGGTCGTCGTCGGGCGGGGCCACGAGGTCTTCCGGGCTTTCGGCCCCTTCGAAACCATGGGCAAGGCCGTCCGGACTGGCGTCGCCGTCGCGGCGGGCTGTCTCACAGCAGTCCAGCCCCTCGTAGGCACTGGCCGGGCCGAGGTCGAGCCAGAAGTCCTCCCGCTCTTCCCTGCTGGGGGTATCATCGAATTTCATAGCATTTCCCTCCTTTTCTGCATAAAGGTTCCCCCGGCGGGCCATGCTTTATGCAGTTTTTTTATGGAGGGGAAATAGGCGATGAAAGAAAAAGGCTGGAGGCCCTTCTGGGCCGCACTGCTGGCGGCGCTGCTGGTGCTGCTGCCGCTGGTGGGCGGCACCGTGCTGCTCACCCGCCGCTCTCTGCGGACAAGACTGGCCTCCCGGCCTCAGAGCGGCGTCGCCATCCGTCAGCCGAAGGAAGAGAACCGCCTGAGTCTGCTGGTCTGCATCGCTCCCACCGAGACGACAGCACCCGGCTTTCTGCTGCTCTACCTGAATGCCAGTCAGAACTGCATCCATGCGCTGGCTCTGCCCGGAGAGCTGACCGTACCCTTCGGGGCGGACGGATCCTCTCTTGCCGACTGCTACCGCGCCGCCGGCCCGGCCCGCTGCCGGGAAGCACTTCTCTCAGCTCTCTCCCTGCCCGAGGACACCCACTATCTCGCCCTTGCGCCGTCCGTTCTGCAAGCCATCGCCGACCGGTACGGGATGCTTCGGGTGGGCTTTTCGGGAGCGCTGACCGCCGAGGAGCTGGCCCTCACCGGGTGCAGTTCCAATGTGCAGGCCATCTCGGCCCGGGAGGCAGAAGAACTGCTCAACGGGATGGAGGACACTGTCCCGCCCGCCCACAAAGCCGCCGCCCGGGCGGCGGTGTGGGATGCGTTTTTCCGGCAGGCGCTGGAGCTGCTGCCCACCACCCTGCCGCAGGGTCTGCGGGAGGTGAGCAGCAGTCTGCTGACCAGCCTGACCGCCGTAGACCTTGCTACACTGGAACGCACACTGGAATTTTTTGCCACCAGCGCCGAGCCGGTGGATATCACCGCCGACGCCCTGCCCTGGGACTGGGCGGGCGGGCACAATACGGTGTCTGATGCCTCCCGGGCGGCGGTGCAGAGCTTTTTCAACCTCTCCCCGGCGGCGGAGCAGTCCGCATCCGGCAGCGAGCCGTAACCCAGCACCAGCGTCCCGCCCAGAGCGGTCCCGCCGCTGGTGAGGTCATAGTCACTCAGGAGGCTGAGCCGGACGCCTTCGGCCTCAGCGGCGGCCCGGAGAGCATCGTCCGGCGGCGGGTCGCGCAGTTCGGCCAGCAAGTGCAGGCCGGTGTGCAGGCCGGTGAGGTGCAGTTCTTCCGGCGCAAAGGCTTCCCGCAGGGCTTTTGTCAGGGCGTCCCGCCGGGCCTTATAGGCCACCCGCTCCCGGGCCAGATGGCGGGTGAAGTAACCGCCGGTGATGAACCGCGCCAGTGTCTGCTGCTCAAAACGGCTCACCGTGCCGGAGTAGAGGGCGTATTTTGCATGCCATGCGGGCAGAAGCTGCTCCGGCAGCACCATGTAGGCGATGCGGATGCTGGGCGCGAGGCTGCGGGAGCAGGTGGAGAGGTAGACCACCGGCCCGTCGGCCCCCGCCATCCCCTGCAGGCTGGGCAGGGGCCGGGTGTCGAAACGGAACTCGGAATCGTAGTCGTCCTCGATGATGTACCGCTGTCCGGGACGCCGTGCCGCCCAGTGGAGCAGTTCTGCCCGGCGTCCGGCGGGCATGGTGACGCCCGTGGGGAACTGGTGGCTGGGCGTGACATAGCACACCGCCGCCCCCGACTCCGACAGCGCCCGGATGGAAAGCCCGTCCTCGTCCACCGGCAGACAACAGCAGGAGACGCCGTTGTTTTCCAGCACCTGCCGGGCGCGGGGGTAGCCGGGATTTTCCACTGCCGCCGGCCCGGGCAGGAGCGGTGCCAGCAGACCCAGCAGATATTCGAGACCCGCGCCAACGACGAGCTGGTGCGGGCCGCACCGCACACCGCGGTACTCCTCAAGATACTCGGCCAGTGCCTGCCGCAGCGAGAGGTCGCCCTGCGCGTCACCGTGGGTCAGCAGCTCCGGCGAAGAGTACAGCAGCTCTTTTTGCAGCCGCGCCCATGTGCGGAACGGAAACATCTCCGGGTCTACGCCCCGGGTGGAGAGGTCGTAGCGGACGGGCTGCTCCGGCGCTGGCGCTGCCTCGGGCTGGGGCGGCGCGGCGGACTCTGTCCGCTCGGGCAGGGCCAGATATTCCTGTACATAAAAGCCGCTGCGCTCCCGCGCCTCCAGATAGCCCTCCGCCGCCAGCATCTGATAGGCCGCGTCCACCGTGTTCACCGAGACGGAAAGCTCTGCCGCCAGCCGCCGCTTGCCGGGCATCCGGGTCCCGGCCGAGATCGCCCCCGTCCGCATCTCGGCGGCGAGACTGCGGTAGAGCTGTTCGTAAAGCGGCACACCGGACGCCGCGTCCAGTGCTGTCGTCAAATGGACCATAAAAAGCCCCTCCTTTTCGGGCAGTGTGCCAAACTGGACCCATAAAAAATCTTTGTTCTGGGTATTTGCACAGTGCCAGTTTTGCGTATAATAGGAGCATACCCGCAAGAACCAAAAAAGTCAATCGGTTTTGTGGGTATTTCGTAAAACTGGGAGGGAAAATCATGTCAACAACTGCAATGTGGCTGCTGCTGGCAGTCGTCGTCATCGTTATCGTCTTTGCAAGTGTGCTGTATAAGCGCACCTTCACCGTCCACGAGCTGGCGCTCACCGGCGTCATGGCCGCGCTGAGCCTCGTGGCCTATCTGTTCTTCCGTGTGCCGTTCTACGGCGGCTCTTCGTTCCATCTGGGCAACACCTTCACCGCCCTGACCGCCCTGCTGCTGGACGGCGTATCCGGTGGTCTGGCCGGCGCCATCGGTCTGGCTCTGGCCGATATCCTGGCCGGTGACCCGGGCTATGCCGTCACCACCTTCATCCTGAAGTTCATCATCGGCATCACCTGCGGTGCGGTCGCTCACAAGGTGTTCAAGCTCCGTGAGCTGGACAAGCACACCCCCGGCTATCTGGCCAAGGTGATCGTCGCAGCCGCCTCCGGCCTGCTGCTGAATGTCTTCACCGACCCGTTCCTCGGCTACTTCCGCAATGTCTACATCTTCGGCCAGGAGTACACCATCGCCAAGGCTCTGACCAAGATCACCGGCGGCGTCACCTTCGTGAACAGCGTGGCCTCCACCGTCTGCGTCGTCATCCTCTATCTGGCCCTGCGCCCGGCCCTCGAGCGTGCAAACCTGCTGCCCAAGGCCGAAAAGAAGGCCAACAAGTAACCAACTTCCATTCCTGTCTGATGTACTCATAAAGCAAAAAGAGCGTGTGCCTGCAGCACACGCTCTTTTTGCTTTATTGTTTTTCAAATACGAGGAACCGGAACGAGATGTCCGTTGTCAATTCCGGCAGTGCCGCGAGACGGGCTGCACCGTTCCGGGGCGTTTTCCAGTAGTAGGGCGTCATGGCGAAGAGAGCTTCCAGCTGCCCGGCAGGCACCGTGATGCTGCCGGAGACTTCCCGCTCTCCGATGGCTTCAAAGCCCGGATACTCCACTTCCTGCACCGGGTTCTTGTAAGGCTTTTCGTAGAGGACGGCCTTCATCTGGAAGAGATGCTCTGCACCCGGCACGGCGTAGATGAGCCGTCCGCCGGGGCGCAGGACGCGGAGAAACTCCTCCTGCGCGAAGGGCGAGAAGCAGTTGAGCAGCACATCCGCCCAGCCTGTGCGCACCGGCTGATGGAAACTGGACGCCACGGCGTACCGGGCCGAGGGCAGGGCCTTCGCAGCCAGACGCACGGCTGGCTTTGCGATGTCAAAACCGGCCAATTCCAGCGGGAGGCCCGCCTCTTCGAACTGCTTTGCGATGCACCGGTCATACCAGCCCTCGCCGCAGCCTGCGTCCAGCAGATGGAGCGGCTTTCCGGCTTTCGGCTGACCGTACTCGAGGCAGAGTTCTCCCAGCGCCTGTCCGAAGATGCCGTAGTAGCCCGCGCTCAGGAACGCGCGGCGGGCAGCGACCATTTCCCTGCTGTCGCCAGGGGCCTTGGTACGGGTGTTCTGCACCGGCAGCAGATGCCAGTAGCCCTCTTTGGCCCGGTCGAAACTGTGGCCAGAGGAACATTTCAGTGCGTTATCCCCGGCAAGCGGTGCGCCGCACAGCGGGCAGCACCACGGGGCGAATCCCTCTGCCATCACACTTCCTCGCTGTGGTCCTCGATGGGAGCCGTCGCGCCGCCGTGGGCGTTCATATACTCCTCAAAGCTGGTGAACTTCTGCTGCGGCGGGCGGCGGCTGATGAGCACGAGGCCCGGGTCTTCGTCCTTCGTCGGGACATTATTGCTGCGGCTGCGGTTATTGCGGCCGGACTGCTCTGCCTTGGGGGCGCGGGGCGCACGGCCTGCGCCGCTCTGCTCATTGCGGTTGTTGCTGCGGCCATTGCGGTTCTCATTGCGCTGGCTGTTCTGCTGGGCAGGCTGAGCCGGGCGGGCGCTGCGGTCGTTCCGCTCATTGCGGGGGCTGCGGCCTGCACCATTACGGCCATTGTTCTCGCTGCGCTGGACAGGCTGGCGGTTCTGCATCGCGGTAGGAATGGTCTGGGCCGGAACGGCGGGAGTGGCAGCGTTCTTCTTGGCGGAACGGAGCGGGGTGGCCTCCGGGGCGCTCACAAAGTGGGGGTCGAACTTCGGCTGGGCATTGCTGCCGCGGCCTGCGCCCTGTGCGGGGGCATTGCCTTCGCGGCGGGGGCGGTTGTTATTGTTACGGCGGCTGTTGTCGCGTCCGCCGGGGGTGCGCTTGTTATCATCCATGAGTTGTTCCTCTTTTGCTTCGATTTTGAGAGCCTTCTGCTTTTTTGCCGCAGAGGACTTGGCCGCACTCTTTTTTTCGGGCGCAGCGGGTTTGGCGGCTTTTTCCGCCTTGGGAGTTTCGGCCTTTTCGGGGGCAGGCTGTTCGGCCTTGGGCTTGCGGCCCCGCACCGGCGGGGCTGCTTTTACGGGGGCGGGTACGCCGTCCCACGGGTGGCCGGACACCACCGGTATCTTCCGGCGGTTGAGCTTTTCGATGCCGGCCAGATATTCCATCTCTTCGGGTGCGCAGAAGCTCACTGCCGTGCCGTCTGCGCCCGCGCGGGCGGTGCGGCCGATGCGGTGGACGTAGGTCTCCGGCACCTCGGGCAGGTCGTAGTTGAACACATGGGACAGCTCGCTGATGTCAATGCCGCGGGCGGCGATGTCCGTGGCCACCAGCACCCTGGTCTTGCCCTCCTTGAAGCCTTCCAGCGCCGCCACACGGGCGGTCTGGCTCTTGTTGCCGTGGATCGCAGCGGCGGTGATGCCCTGCTTGGTCAGATCGCGGGCGATCTTATCCGCGCCGTGCTTGGTGCGGCTGAACACCAGCGCATTCTGCACCGGCGGGGTCAGATTCTTGATGAGCCAGGGCAGCAGGAACTTCTTGTTGCCCTTCTCGACGAAATACAGGCTCTGGTCGATGCGCTCCACCGTGCTGGACACGGGGTCCACCTTCACGAAGGCGGGGTCGTGCAGGATGCCTGCGGCCAGCTGCTCGATCTCTTTGGGCATGGTGGCGCTGAACATCAGGTTCTGGCGCTTTGCGGGCAGCTTTGCGATGACCTTCTTCACGTCATGCACAAAACCCATGTCCAGCATCCGGTCGGCCTCGTCCAGCACGAAGACCTCGAGGTCCGACAGGTCGATATGGCCCTGTCCGATAAGGTCGTTCAGACGGCCCGGGCAGGCAATGAGGATGTCCACGCCCTTTCGGATGGCCTCCACCTGCGGGGCCTGACCCACGCCGCCGAAGATGACGGCGGTGGACAGGTTCAGCCCTTTGGCATAGGCGCAGATGTTGTCATGAATCTGCGCGGCCAGTTCCCGGGTGGGGCTCAGGATGAGCGCCCTGACCTGGCGGGCAAGCGGCTTTCTGGGATGTTCTGAAAATTGTTGAATGAGGGGCAGGGCGAACGCGGCCGTTTTGCCGGTTCCGGTCTGCGCCAGTCCCATCAGGTCCTTGTTCTGCAGCAGCAGGGGGATGCAGGCTGCCTGGATGGGGGTGGGGGTCTTGTACTCCAGTTTCTCCAGCTGGCGGAGAATGGGAGCCGACAAGCCAAGCTCCCTGAATGTGGTTGATACCATGTTTATTGATGTGTCTGTGAATGCGCCTCGGCTGCAATGAACTGACGGAATCACGACAATAGCGGAACAAAAAGAAGCCCGCAGGAGCGATACTGAAAGGATCAATACGGAGACGCCCGTATTCCGCCAACCGCAAATGACTATCAAAAATCAACAACCAAGCACCATTCGGCGGGAACAGGGCCATAAAAGCACGGCAAAGGACAGCCGTCAAGAGAAATAAAAACGTCCTGCACGTCATGAATCCTTTTCCGTCAGTTCCGGAAGAGGCTGGAGATGGAACCCGGTTGGCGGCCATCAAGGAGGAACGGCCTGTAGGAGCATGGAGCGCGGCAAGTCCTTGCGGCAACTGGATACTGGGTTGAGCTTTAGCTAATTACTTCTTTAAAAAAGCTTGTGCCCTCCTGCGGAATATCAAGTCAGTTTCCGTAAAGGCCTGCGGCTCTCTTGGCACGCATCACAGGCTGTCCGGAGGGATGTATTTCAGCGCTGCAGAAATTTGCGCGCGCCCACGCAGTAAACGGCCCCGGAATAAACGGTCAGGATGATGGAGCCCCACAGCGTGAACTGGTACAGGAAATTGGAGGCTCCGGATCCGTGCCACAGGCAGAGCGCCGCAAGCTGGTCCAGGAAGGAGGGCAGGTATTCCGGCGTGTGCGTCCAGGTCAGGGCCAGCAGGGAGGCGATGCAGAAAGCCAGCTGGAAGGCGGTTTTCCATTTGCCGGACGTGCCCGCGGGAATGATGACGCCGTGGTCCTGGGCAATCTGGCGCAGGCCCGTGACCAGGAATTCCCGGCTGATGATGAGAATGGTGACCCAGACGGGGCATAGCCCCACGCCCGTCAGGTAAATGAAGGCGGCGGAAACGGCAATCTTGTCCGCCAGGGGGTCAATGAGCTTGCCGAAGGTGGTGACCTGGTTCAGGCGGCGGGCCAGGTAGCCGTCCAGCCAGTCCGTGCAGGCCGCCAGGATGAAGGTGACCAGTGCGGCCAGGTATCCCCAGGAATACTGGTCCGCGATGCTGACCGCTGCCGTGAAGACGACTACCAGGGCAATCCGTGTCAGGGTAATGGCGTTAGGCAGGTTCAGCATACGCGGTTTATTAGGGAGCAGATGCCGGTCCGTAGCAAGCTTTTTTGCAGGATTCAGGAATTAAATTCCCGGAATGCGGCACACGGAAAAAATCAGACGGAACATGGAAGGGAGAAGAGATGGACGGAGGGGGCGCATCGGGCGTTTTTGCCTTGAGCTCCGGCGGGATGGAACAGGCGGAAGCCTGCGGCATGATGCAGGGAACGGGTTTCTGTAGCGTCGATGGGAAACAGCGTAGGGTAGGGATGGCGGCCTATTCCCCGACCAGCTTGTTGAAGTCTTCCTCGGAGATGACGGGAACGCCCAGCTTGAGGGCCTTGTCCCGTTTGGAGCCGCCGCCGCTGCCTGCCAGGAGGTAGGAGGTGGATTTGGAAATGGCTCCGGTGGCTTTCCCCCCGTGGGCGGCAATGAGCTGTTCAAAGTAGTCCCGCGGATGGCTGAGCGTTCCGGTGATGACGAAAGTCTTGCCGGACAGGGCCCCCGCCGGGATTTCCAGAAGGTTGGCCCGGTAGGACTGGGACTGGGGATTGATGCCCAGGCCGCGCAGAACGTCCATCGTATGGTTCCCCGCTGCGGAGGTGAAAAAGCTCTGGAGGGATTTGGCCGCCGCCACGCCGATTTCGGAGCCATAGCTGAACTTGGCCGTGTTCTTGCGCAGGTAGCCCGTTTCCAGATAGGGGACGGTCAGGCGGTCGATTTCATCCGTCAGTTCCTGATGGCGCTCCTGCGCCGCCTCTGCGGAAATCGCGCCTTCCTTCACCGCCTTCCTGTTTTCACGGGTGTTGGGGTTGGTTTTGGCGGCTTGTTCCATCAGCTCGTCCAGGCGCACGATGTCCCGGAGGTAGGGGGAGTCCGCCACATGCTCCAGGTCCGGGTGCGTGTCCGCCAGCGCCTTGGCGACTACTTCCCCCACCAGGGGAATGCCGAAGGCGATGAGCCAGCGTTCCAGCGGAAGCTCGCGCGCGTTTTGCAGGGCGTCCAGCGCTTTCTGGGCGTTCTTTTCCCCATAGCGGCGCGGTTCCTCCGGCGTGCCCAGGTTCAGGTTGGCGAGCTGTTCCAGCTTCAAGGAGAAGAGGTCCAGCGCGGAGGCAGCCAGGCCGGAGCTTCTCAAAGCTTCCGCCACGGAAGAGCCGATGCTTTCCACGTCCAGCGCGGAGCGGGAGCAGAAGTGGGTGATGCCCGACACGGCCTGCGCAGGACAGGTGAAGTTGGTGCAGCGCCAGGCCACTTTTCCCTCCTCCTTCATGATGGGGTTGCCGCACGCGGGGCAAAGGCCCCCCGTGGCTTCCAGAATGCTGTAGGGCCTGGCATCCGCCGGACGTTTGGAAAGGTTCACTTTCAGAACGGCTGGGATGATTTCCCCCGCCTTTTCCACCAGCACGGTATCTCCGATGCGGACGTCCTTCCGGTCGATTTCATCCTGGTTGTGAAGGGTGGCTCGCGCCACCGTGGAGCCGGACAGCAGCACGGGCTTGAGTTCCGCCACGGGCGTCAGCACCCCGGTGCGGCCCACCTGCACGATGATGTTCAGCAGGGCGGTTTCCTTCTGTTCCGGGGGGAATTTGTACGCCGCCGCCCAGCGGGGGGCGCGCGCCGTGGCTCCCAGGGCCTCCCGGGTGGCCATGGAGCTGATTTTAATGACGGCGCCGTCCGTGCCGTAGGGGAGCGTGTGGCGGAGCCTGTCAATGTCCCGCACGGCCTGACGGGTGGATTCCAGGCTGTCCGTATAATACACCGGATCATTGCAGGGAATGCCGCAGTGGCGGAGCATGTCCCAGAAATCCTTTACATTCGTGAGTTCCGGCCCTTCATACGCGCCAAGCCCGTGGGCCAGGAAGGCCAGGGGACGGGCGGCCACCTGCCGGGGGTCCAGCTGCTTGAGGGTTCCGGCGGTGGCGTTGCGCGGGTTGGCGAAGGCGGGGAGCCCTTCGGCGTCCCGTGCCTCGTTCAGTTTGGCAAAGGCTTCATTGGGCATGAAGACCTCCCCGCGCACTTCCAGCACGGGAGGGGCGCCAGGGGGAAGGGTGAGGGGGACGCTGCGGATGGTGCGGACGTTGGCCGTTACGTCGTCCCCCACGTCTCCGTCCCCTCGCGTGGCCGCATAAGCCAGCTGGCCGCCGCGGTACATGATGGAGAGGGCCACCCCGTCAATCTTGGGTTCCACGGAGACGGGCACCGTTTCCGTTTTCAGCGCCTTGACCAGCTTGTTGTAGAATTCCACCAGTTCCTCGTCCGGAACAGGGGCGTCGCGCTGCTCGAAAATGTCGTCAATGGACAGCATGGGCACTGCGTGCCTGATCTGGTTGAAGCCCTGGAGCGGCGCCCCCCCCACACGGCGCGTGGGGGAATCCGGCTCCGCCAGTTCGGGATGGGCCTTTTCCAGCTTTTCCAGCTCCAGGAACAGGGCGTCATATTCCGCATCGGAGATCTCCGGTTCCGCCTGTTCGTAATACAGCCGGTTGTGGCGGCGCAGTTCGGAACGCAGGTGGTCCGCGCGGTTGCGCACGTCTTCCTCCGTCTTGCCGGGCTGGACGGGGGCGGCGCTTTCCTGCGGTTCTCCGGCTTGGGATCCCGCTTCATCCTTTGCCTGCTGTGACGGCTGCTTGCCGGCCGCCAGGGAAAAAAGGTCTTCCTCCATAAGGAAAATGAGTGGAAAAGAGGGCTATTTGCTCAGTTTGATGACGGAACAGGGCGTTTTGGAGTGTTCGTGCGCCTTGAACAGAACCGTTCCGTTGACGACGGGCAGGGCGGTGTTGTCTCCCAGCAGCACCGCTTTGGAGTAGCCTGCGGGAAGGGAGACGGAGGTTCCTTCCTCGTCCTCGTATCCGGTGGAATCCAGCGGCTGCATGCGGGCGTATTCCGCGCCTTCCGTCAGTTCCTTCATGGTCCCTTCGCTGGGCGGCTGGGCCGGTCCCTTGTCCGGCGGAGGAACCAGGAAGACGAAGATGTCCCCCTGCCGGTTGATGGAGGCGGGCTGGTCCAGCTCCGTGAAGGCCCGCGTGCCGTACACGGCCTCCCCGTTGATCTTGAGCCACTGGCCCACGCCGCGCATGGTGGCGGCCACTTTTTCCGGAACGGTTCCGTCCGCCATCGGGTTCACGTTCAGCAGGAGGTTGCCTCCCTTGGTGACGCATTCCACCAGTTTTTCAATGACGGTTTCCGGAGACTTGATGTTGGTGTCATACCGGTTGTAGCCCCATTTGTCGCTTACCGTCATGCAGGATTCCCAGTCCACGCCGGGATAGCCGCGCCGGGGGATGAAGCGTTCCGGGGTGATGTAGTCCCCGCAGCGCAGGTCCAGCGTGCCGGCCTGGTCCCTGTTCAGGCCGGAATAGGCGTACAGGCGGTTGTTCATGATGACGCCGGGATTGATGGAACGCACCATGTCCATCAGTTCCGGCGCTTTCCAGCCCTTGGCTCCTTCCATGGCTCCCTGGGAATAATCCCACCACATGATGTCAATGGGAGCGTAACGGGTCATCAGCTCCCGGACCTGGGCGTGCAGGTACTTCTGGTAGGCGGCGTGGTCCCGCGGGATGTTTTTCCTTTTAAGCATTTCCGCCGGTCCCGCGGGGTAGCAGAGGTCCGGGCAGATGGTGTTGTCATAGGACGGGTGGTGCCAGTCGATGACGGAGAGGTAAAGGCCTACCTTCAAGCCGCGCTTGCGGCAGGAGTCCACGTATTCGCGGATAATGTCCCGGTTCACGGCGCTTTTGGAGTCGTAATCCGTCTGGGCGCTGTCAAACAGGCCGAAGCCTTCATGATGCTTGCTGGTGAGCACCACGTATTGGCACCCTGCGTCCCGGGCAAGCCGGGCCCATTCTTCCGTCAGCCCTTCCTTGGGCTTGAACAGGGGCAGGGCTTCCGCAGCGTAGGAATCCGTGTCCACTTCCACGTTTTTCTGAATCCATTCGGAACCGCCGGGCTTGCCTTTCCATTCCCCGGCCAGCCCGGAATACAGGCCGTAGTGGATGAACATGCCGAATTTGGCGTCCCTCCACCATTCCATGCGACGGTTGCGCTCTTCCGCCGTTTCCTTCACGGCAGCGTGGTTGGCGTCCGCGGGGAGGGGAAGTCCGGGGGCGGCTGCCGAGAATTCCGAGGGGACCGTGGCGGGGGCGTTTTGTTC
>ENA-OWOV01000598-OWOV01000598.1-gut-metagenome-genome-assembly--contig:-NODE-598-length-11443-cov-4.412458_pt1 | contig 11443 bp, 10 predicted proteins | sample MGYA00248247_ERZ651799 | MGnify/ENA primary metagenome ERZ651799 (study PRJEB26908, sample SAMEA4031712) | gut metagenome | biome: gut; feature: normal infant; material: stool | place: China | collected 2015...
CCGGCGACCGGACGCTTGATGGGAACGCCTGCGTCCATCAGAGCCAGCGTGGAGCCGCAGATGGAGGCCTGCGACGTCGAGCCGTTGGAGGACAGGACCTCGGAGACGACACGGATGGCATACGGGAACTCCTCAACGCTCGGGATCACAGGCAGCAGGGCCTTCTCGGCGAGGGAGCCATGGCCGATCTCGCGGCGGGAGGTGGAGCGGCTTGCTCTGGCCTCGCCGGTGGAGAACGACGGGAAGTTGTAGTGATGGATGTAACGCTTGTACTGGGTGTCAGACAGGTCGTCCATCAGCTGGGCGTCCTTGGTAGAGCCTAGGGTGCAGATGGTCAGGACCTGGGTCTGGCCGCGGGTGAACAGGCCGGAGCCGTGGACGCGCGGCAGAACGCCGACCTCGGCGTCGAGCGGGCGGATCTCGTCCATCTGGCGGCCGTCGACGCGCTTGCCCTCGAGCAGCCACTTCTTGACGACCTTCTTCTGCATCTTATACAGGCAGACCTCGATGTTGACGTCGAAGTCCTCATACTTTTCGGCGAACTTGTCGGCGAAATCGCGGCGGGCCGCGGTCAGGCGCTCCTCGCGGACGTTCTTGTCGTCGGTGTCGAGGGCATATTCGATCTGGTTCATGCCATAGGCGCACAGATCGTCGAGCAGGTCGTGGTTGACGGCTGCCTTTTCAAACGTGAACTTCGGCTTGCCGATGGTTTCGACGATCGTGTTGATGAACTTCACGACCTCCATGTTCGTCTCATGGGCGATGCGGATGCACTCGAGCACGATGCTCTCCGGGGCTTCCTTGGCCTCGGTCTCGATCATGACGACCTTCTCGAACGTAGAGGCGATGCACACGAAGCATTCCGCGGCGCTGCGCTGCTCAGCAGAGGGGTTGATGACGTACTGACCGCCGACATAGGCGACGTTCGTTGTGGCGATCGGGCCGTTCCAGGGGACGTCGGAGCAGGCCACGGAGATGGAAGCGCCCAGAGAGGCGACGATCTCAACGGGGTTCTCGTAGTCGTTGGCAAGGACGGTGCAGGTCACGACGACATCGTTGCGCAGCTCATCGTCAAAGAGCGGGCGCATCGGACGGTCGATGATGCGGCTGTTGAGGATGCCGCGCTCGGAGGGCTTGCCCTCGCGGCGGTTGAAGCTGCCGGGGATGCGGCCGACGGCGTACATTCTCTCCTCGAACTCGATGGTCAGCGGGAAATAGTCGATGCCGGGCTTGGGATCCGGGGAGCAGGTGACGGTCGTGAGCACGACGGTGTCGCCGTAGCGGCAGATGCACTCGGCGTCGGCCAGCTCTGCGACCTTGCCGGTCTCGACGGTAAAGGGACGGCCGCCGATGGAAGTCTCAAACACATGGTGGTTGGGATACTGTTTTCTGGTGATCATGGTTTATCCTCCTGTCAGAATGAAGTTCCACGGGAGGTTTAGCACTTGAAGCCGCGGCCAAACGCGCGCTCGGCAGCGCCTTCAACTGCTAAACTTCGCTCCCGTGTGCGGGGGTAATGCGGGGGAAGGGGAGACGGTGAAAATGGGCGGACCGCTGGCGGGCCGCCCATTGTTCGTGATTACTTACGGATGCCCAGACGAGCGATGATGGCGCGATAGCGGTTGATGTCCTTCTTGGCCAGGTAGTCGAGCAGGCTGCGGCGCTTGCCGACCATCATGAGAAGGCCGCGGCGGGAGTGGTTGTCATGCTTGTGCTCACGCAGATGCTCGGTCAGCTCGTTGATGCGGGCGGTCAGGATCGCGATCTGGACCTCGGGGGAACCGGTGTCGCCCTCATGGGTCGCATACTCAGCGATGATAGCGGTTTTCTTTTCCTTCTGGATCATGGGAATACTCCACCTTTCAAAAATATTATCCAACGGCTAAGTCCGGGCGGGCGGAATGCTCCTTCCGGAGCGGTCTCCCAGAACTGAGCGCGTGGATGTACCGGCAAAATTACCAGCCGTAATATCGTAGCATAGAATGACGGAAAAGTAAAGGATTATTTTTCGTCCGCGTCGCTTTTCTGCGGGATCCCGGCGCTTTCCGGCGCACGGAAATCCAGCGTGATGGAGGCAAGCTCCGTCTGCAGAGGGTGATAGCGCACACCTGCGGCGTCCAGCATGCGCTTTGAGGCACGGATGTTGGCCGTTTCGGCGTATTTGTCGGAAAAATAGATGATCTCCCGGATGCCGCTCTGGATGATGGCCTTGGCACACTCATTGCATGGGAACAGGGCCACATACAGCCGCGCGCCGCGCAGCACACGGCCGCCTGCATTCAGAATGGCGTTCAGCTCCGCGTGGACGACATAGGGATACTTTGTCTCCGCGCCCTCGCGCTCCCACGGAAAAACGTCGTCGCTGCAGCAGCAGGGCAGGCCGTTATAACCGGTAGAGAGAATGATGTTCTCCGGCGAGACGATGCAGGCGCCGACCTGTGTGTTCGGGTCCTTGCTGCGGCGGGCGGCCAGCAGGGCGACGCCCATGAAATACTCATCCCAGGAAATGTAGTCGGTTCGTTTCATCGCGGCTCCTTTCGGACGGGTCAGGCGAGAAAGCGCAGGGCCTTCACGCCGGTCAGGGCGAGCGTCACGAGCAGACCGGCAATAAGCACACCGGCATAGATGGCGGGCAGGGCGCGCTTCAGCCGCATCTCCATCAGCGCGGCGACGAGGGCGCCGGTCCAGGCGCCGGTGCCGGGCAGGGGAATGGCGACAAGGATGCACAGACCGACCAGCTCGGATTTGCGCACACGGCTGCTCTTGCGGTCGGCGCGGCGCTCCAGCGAAACGGCAAGACGGCCGAGACGAGGATAGCGCTTCATCCAGTGCAGGATCTTCCGCACGAACAGCAGCAGGAACGGGACGGGCAGCATATTGCCCAGTGCGCTTGCGGCGAAGGCCAGCCAGGGATCCAGTCCCTGCGAGATGCCATAGGGGATGCCGCCGCGCAGCTCCACGACCGGCAGCAGCGAGATGAGGAATGTCATCACGCATTTGCCAAGGACGGTGCCGAACAGCCAATCGATCATCGTTTCAGCTCACCTTTCAGAAATGTATCCTCAGTATAGCATACGACGTCCCCGATTGCAACAAGAAGAATGCCTGACGGAAGTCAGGCATTGCAGACTGTCAAAAAACTGCTTGGCCGAAAGTCTCGGAGGGAAGGATCGTGTGAAAGGAAGCCGTCAGGGTTTCCTTTCGCGTTCCATCACCCGCCGCAGCGGCAGAATTGCAAAATAAAACTACAAAAATTGATTTTGCAATTCTGAAAGCAGTTTGGCGAAAAAGTCACGGAGGGACTTTTTTGGCAAGCTGGAATGCCTGACCGAAGTCAGGCAGTGCTGTTACGGCAGCGCATGGACGAGGATGCCGATGTTGCGGCGATAAATTTCGTCGAACTGGGAAAGCGGCAGCGGATTCGTGCCTAGACCGGCCTCGATCGTATAGCCGGGGCGGCGGAAGTCCTGCAGGAACCAGTCCTTATAGCCCGCAAAGCCCGAGGCGAACGGCGTGTCCTCCAGCCGGTAGCCGCTGACCCGCGCCAGCCGTTCACCGAGCTCCTGCGCACCGGGCGGCGCATAGTCCTGAAAGCGCCAGTAAATTTCTTCTCCCTGCGTGTGATAGGACAGCGTGACGTCCGGCCGGATGGCCTGAGTCAGAGCTGCCATAGCAGCCGTTTCCGGCTGGTCGAGCGGCGAGGCCCCGACATAGTCCCGAGGGGCCGGGCCGGTGAAGCCGAGCGCGAATTTGTTTGTGCGCGCCTGCTCCCAGCCTGCGGGGTAGTTCAGATTGAGGTCCGTCCCCGTCAGATTCGCCTTCCAGCCGCCCGGGAACGGAATTTCCGGGAAGCCTGCCGCGATGCGCTGCGCTGCCTGATACTGTTGGCTGCCCGGACGGATGGCCCCCGTGACGAGGTCGACGCCGTCCGGGTTCACCATTGGCACGAGCCACAGCGTTGTGCGCCGCCAGAGCTGCTGGGCATCCATGCCGAGGATGCGCCCCTCCGTCGCCACGGCATAGGCGTATTGCTCCAGAAACAGCAGCAGGACCGGTGTTGTGATCCACTCGTTCGCATGGTGGCTGGCGTTATAGAGCGCGCAGCGCGGCCCCTGCCCAATGCGCAGGGCTGTGACGGGCCTGCCCCACGCCGTCCGGGCAATGCATTTCTGTGACAGGAACGGATAGCGCACGAGAAGTCCCTGCACGCAGATCTGCAGCAGCTCCGATGAAAACGGGACGTCCGCCGGCACGACGGGGAAGCCGTAGGGCACGTTCAGATATTGCCCCGGGATGAGCAGATTTGGGTTCTGGTTCGGATTGGCCGTCAGCATGGCGCGGACGGATGTGCCGCGCGCCGTGGCGATGCGGTAATAGGTGTCGCCGGGCTTGACCATATAGCGTTCATAGCCCAGCAGCAGCGGCGTGAGCCGCTGCATGGTCAGAATATCCTCCTGCCCGGACGGATACAGGCCCTCGCGCCGCTGGAATTCCTCCAGATCGGCGGCACCCGCCCGCTGCAGGGCAAGCTCGGTCAAGCGCATAGAAAATTCCCCCTCCGGGACATATCTATGCCGGAGGGGGAACATTCATGTGCAGCTTGTCAAAATAAGCTCCTTCGAACCTTCTCTCCGAAACTTTCGGCCGGGCGGTATTTTCGACAGTCCGGCAGTTGCTTCAGGAGTTCTCTTCCGCGGGAGTTTCGTTGTCCGCAAAGTCCTCTTCTTCCGCAGTGGCCTCGGATTCCGGCTCCGTCTCAGGCTTGGCCACGGGTTCGGCTTCGTCCTCAGGCTGCTCACCGGCAAGCTTGGTCTTCGCGGCTTCCAGCTCCAGACGCAGGCGGTTGATGCGGCGGAACGACTGGGAGATGCGCTCACACAGCGGGTCGTACTCGGCGTCATCCGGCTCTTCATCCGTGACGTAGTCCTTGTAGTAGACCTTACCAAGCTGCGTGTAGCAGCGGCGGATCTTGTCCTGTTCCGCCAGAATGGCAAACTTCTTCTTGGAGATCAGCGCGACGAGACGCGCGGTCTGGGCTGCGCTGCCCGCAACGTGGACGGCCTTGCATTTCAGGGTTTCCATGGTTTCCTTCATAAAAGATCACTCCTTTGATTCTTCGGATGATTCGGTTTCCTCAGATACTCCGTCCTCCGGCTCAGATGCTGCATCTTCCGGTTCGGCGGTCTCCTCCGGCTGCGCCTCTGCGGCCTTGGCAGCTTCTGCCGCTGCCACGCGGTTGACCTGCATCTTCGCGGGATCGTGTCTGACAAAGATGGCCTGATACAGCAGGATGCCGAGCGACAGCAGCATGGTCACGGCTGCGAGCAGCTGGCTGACACGGACCGGGCCGAGCCACAGGCTGTCGGTGCGCAGGCCCTCGATGACCATGCGTCCTGCGCCGTACCAGGCGAGGTATGCAAGGAACATCTGACCGTCGAATTTGCGCTTCTTTGACAGGAAGTGCAGCACGACAAAGCCGGTCAGGTTCCAGACGGACTCATAGAGGAACGTCGGGTGGAAATACTGCAGCTCGCCGTTTTCGACCAGACCCATGCGCAGGAAGCAGGTCGTCACGCTGCCATGGGCCTCTCGGTTGAAGAAGTTGCCCCAGCGGCCGATGGCCTGCCCGAGCAGCAGACCGATGCCGGTCAGGTCCAGAAAGGGCAGGACCTTGAGCTTCCGCACGCGGGTATAGATCAGCATGCCGAGCACCGCGCCAATGACGCCGCCATAGATGGCAAGGCCGCCGCTGCGGATGTCGAGGAAGCGATACCACGGGATGCCGGGGCCGAAGAACTGGTCCCACTCGAACACGACGTAGTACAGGCGCGCGCCGACGATGGCGGACGGCAGGCAGATGAGCACGAGATTGAGAATGTCGTCCTGCGTGACGCCGAACTGCTTGGCCCGGCGCAGGCAGTACGTCACGGCGAGCAGCACGCCGATGGCAATGATGACGCCGTAGAATTTGATCTCGAAGTTTGTTCCCGGGATGCAGAAGCCGTCGGGCGGATTAATGCCCTCAATGCCGAGCCCGGGGAAGCTGATGGGACTGGTTAAGAAGATATTCATGCGGATTCCTCACTTTCATTGGGAAGAATGATGCTGAGCGCGGCGCGCTCCGGACGGATGACCTGCCGGATGAATTGCAGCACGTCCTCGGGCGTGACGGAAGCGTAGGCCTCCGGGAAGGAGAAGTAATCCACGCCGTCGAAGTGGTAGGCACACATACGGTAGCACACACTTTCAAAGCTGTCAAGGTCGCGGGTGCGGCGGCCGAGCGACGAGCGGATGAGCCGGTCAAACAGCGCGCGGTCAAAGCCCTCGCGGGACAGGCGATGCGCCTCGTCCAGAATGGCGCGGAGCACGGCGTCCGGGTCGCGGCTGTCGCCGCCCGCGCTGAACAGGCAGGCATCGCGCACGCTCTCATATCCGGCGGAGAAGTCGGAATTGATAAGGCCCTCGTCATACAGGTGCGTGTAGAGCGCCGAGGATTCGCCCACGAGAATTTCGGCAGCCAGATCGCCGATGATCTCGCGGCGCATGGACTCCAGCCCGCGGGCGGGCGGCTCACATTTGAAGCCGAGGCAGAACGTCGGCATGGCGATCTCCATATGCCGGACCGTGCGCTTTGTCGGGCAGGTCATGGCCTCGGCCGGGCCGTAGTCCCGCACGGGGACCGGCTCTGCATGGGCGTTTGCGGACTCCGCACGCGCGATCTCCTCCACCAGCGCGGGGTCGACATCGCCCGTCACGCAGAGCATGAGATTTGCGGGCGCGTAGAATGCCGCATGGCAGTCCTGCAGGACCTGCGGGGTGATCTCACCGATGGATTCGACCGTTCCGGCGATCGGAACGCGGATGGGGTGATGCGCGAACATCGCGCCGAACAGGTCCTCATAGGCGCGGGAGTCTGCGCTGTCTTCATACATGCGGATCTCCTGCGCGATGATGCTGCGCTCCTTTTCCACGCTCTCCGCCGGGAACCACGGTGTGAGCACCATGCGCAGCAGAATACGGAGATTTTCGGCGAACTGCTCGGTGCAGTCGAAATAATAGGCCGTCATGGCATAGCCTGTGAAGGCGTTCGGATAGCCGCCGTGGGCCGCGAAGAGGTTCATCGCGTTGTCCTCCGGCAGATCGAACATCTTGTGCTCCAGATAGTGCGCCACGCCATCCGGCGTGCGGCAGGGAATGGCGCCGCGGGTGAAGGACGTATCAATGGAGCCGTAGTCCACGCCGAGGAAGGCGTAGCTGCGGGCAAAGCCGGGCTTCGGGACGACGCGGAGGAGCAGGCCGTTTTCAAGCCGCTGTTCCCAATAGCGCTCGCCGAGGCGCGGGAATTCATGCAGTGTCATGCTTCGTCTCCCTTCAGGAAATAGATCGTGTCCGTGGTGATGCGCCGGGCTGCGCGCACGACATCTTCGACCGTCAGGGCGGGGAGCTTCTGCAGCATGGTCTCAGGGTCGTCGCACGGCTCGATGGACATGCCGATATACCAGTCGTCGAGCGCGGCGGGCGTGTCCAGCCCGGCGCGGACGGCGGAGATCAGCGAGCGGCGGGCGGATTCCAGCTCCTCCGGTGTGATCTCGCCGCGGCGGCAGGCGTCCAGCTCGGCCAGAATGGCGTCGCGTGCCGTTTCATACTGATCAAACGAGATACCGGACGACACGATCATCAGACCCTTGAACTTCTCAACGGCGGATGAGGCATAGTAGCACAGTGAGCGCTTTTCGCGGACATTCACGAACAGCTTGCTCGTCACGCCGCTGCCGTAGACGGAGTTGAGCAGCACGAGGGCGGGATAGTCCGGGTCGGAGGCGGTGATGCCGGTACGCATGCCGATGACGAGCTTGCCCTGCGTGACATCCATGGACTCCGTAACCTCGCGCACGGTCTCCGCGCTTCGGCGCACGACCGTCGGCGGGGGAGAGACGGGGTCACGCTCCAGTCCGTCAAACAGCGGACGGAACAGGGCGGCGGCCTCCTGCGGCGTGCGGCGGCCTGCGTAGAACAGCATGATGGGAGCGGTGCGCAGCACCGTGCGCCAGTGCGCCGTCAGGGCCTCCGGCGTGATCGCGGCGACGTCCTCAGCATAGCCGAGGCGGGGGATGCTGGCGGCTTCGCCCTCGCACATGATCCGGCGCATGCGCATGGCGGCGTAGACGCGCTTGTCGTTCTGCGCGGACTCGATGGCGTGGATCAGGTTCTGCTTTTCGCTCTCGACATAGCGGGCGTTCAGCAGGCCGTTTTCCAGCGCGGGATGGAACAGAATGTCGCGGAAAAACTCCACCATCGGGGCAAAGACGGCTTCGCCCGCCGGGAGGAAGGCCTCTTCAATAAAATCAGCGTAAAAGCCGGTCAGCTTCGTTTCGCCGCGCAGGCGGACGAGCGTGCCGAGCGTTGCGCCGTACAGCTCGTCAAGGCGCATCGAGATGGCGCGCATATCCGGCCAGCGCTCCGAACCGCGCAGCAGCACGCTCGGCAGCAGAGCATCGAGCGGGGCGGCGGCCTTCGTGTGCGGGCGCATCAGGTTGAAGCTAAAGCAGCCGGACTTGAATTTCTCGGTCTGCACGGCCAGCAGGGTAACGCCTGCGGCCAGCTCGATCGTTTCGATCATGGGCATTCATCCTTTTTCAGCATGTTTGCCTTTATTATACACGTTTTTCCCGGAAATGAAAGAGCCGCAAAAAGATTTCGCTTGTTATTCCGGACGGAATCCTGTAGAATAGGGAGAAGTAATTTGTATTTATGGAGGGATGAACATGGAACAGTGGCTTGAAGTGACCATCCGAACGGCATCCGGCGGCATCGATCTTCTGTGCGCCGAGCTGACGGAGGCCGGGTTTGACAGCTTCGTCATCGATGACAGCGAACAGTTCCGCCAGTTCCTCGACGGCGCGCGCGCCTATTGGGATTATGTGGATGAAAAGCTTGCCGCGCGAATGCGCGACCTGTCGCAGGTGCGCCTGTACCTGCCTGAGGAGACTGCAGAGGCTCAGCTTGCAGAGCTGCGCGCCCTGCTCGCGGAGCTGCCCGGCCGCTATCCGGCCTGTGAATTCGGCCCGCTGACGCTGGCACTCGACCGCATCCCGGACGAGGACTGGGCCAATTCCTGGAAACAGAACTACCGCCCCCTGCCAGTGGGTGAGCGCCTGCTCGTCGTTCCGCAGTGGATGACGGTCGACGACCTGCAGGGCCGTCTGCCCGTGATCCTCGATCTCGGCCTGACGTTCGGCACGGGCGAGCATGCCTCGACGCAGCTTTGCATGCGCGCGCTCGAGTCGCTCCTCCACGGCGGAGAGCGCGTGGCAGACCTCGGCAGCGGCAGCGGCATCCTTTCCGTCAGTGCCCTGCGGCTCGGCGCGGCAAGCGCCGTCGGCGTCGACATCGACCCGAGCGCGGAGCATATCGCCGCGGCGAATGCGGCGCAGAACGGCTTTGGCCCGGACCGCTTCACGGCGCGGACGGGCGACGTCGTCGAGGATGCGGATTTTCTGCAGGCGCTGGCGGGCGACGGCTTTGACATCGTGTGCGCCAACATCGTGGCGGATGTCATCATCCGGCTCGCGCCCGTTGTGCCGAAGCTCATGCGGCCGGACGCGGCGTTCCTCTGCAGCGGCATCCTCACGACGCGGGAGGACGACGTGCGCGCGGCGCTTGCTGCCGCCGGGCTGGAGATCGTCCATGCGGCGCACGAGGGTGAATGGTGCGGCCTGACGGCGCGCCTGGGGGAGCGCTGAGATGCCCCGCCTTTCCTATCGCAGGCGCCTGATGCTGCGCAAGTTCCTGCGCGTGCTCGGCATCGTGCTGGCGGCGGCCATCGTCATCGGCGCGGCGCTGCTGCTGTACCTTGAGCCTTATGTCACCTATGACCGCGACGGCGCGCACCTCTCCCTGAAGAAAAACGCGCAGGATCCGGACGGCACGGGCGCGACGGCGGCGCTGCCGGAGGTCTCGGATGCGCAGATCGTCTATGACGAGGCGCAGCCCGGCTCGGACCGGATCACCGACCTCGGCGGCGTGTATGTCACGACGCAGATGCTGCGCGACCCCGAGGCCGTGCGCGCGGCGCTCGAGCAGCAGGGGGCCTGTGCCGTTCTGCTGCAGCTCAAGAGCACGTTCGGCAATTTTTACTATTCCAGCTCCATCGACGGCGCGGAGCTGGCGGACGTCGATACGGCGGCCGTGGATTCCCTCATCGACTGGCTCAGCCAGCACGGCTATTACCTCATTGCGGAGGTCCCGGCCTTCTGCGACACGGCGTTTGCGCTGGCCAATTCCGCTGCGGCCCTCCCGCTTTCGAGCGGCGCACTGTGGATGGACTCCAACGGCTGCTACTGGCTTGATCCAGCGAGCGAGACCGTGATGATCTACCTCAAGCAGATCGCGCGTGAGCTTTCGAGCCGCGGCTTCCGCGAGGTCGTGTTCTCGGAGTTCCGTTTCCCGGCGAGCAACAGCATCTCCTATCATTCCGAAAAGTCCGGCGCGGAGCTGACGCAGGACGCGGCGCAGGAGCTGACGACGTTCTTCTCCGGGAGCAATCTCATGATCTCGTTTGAGACGGACGACACGGCCTTCCCGGCCGATGTCTGCACAGGCCGCCTGTATATCCGCGATGTGGACGGCTCGAAGATCGAAAAATTCGCGCAGGCCTATGGCAGCGCGGAAAATCTGACGGAGCTCGTGTTCCTGGTCAACTCAAAGGACACGCGCTTCGACGAGCGCGCCGTGCTGCGGCCGCTGCTGAATTCCTGAGGAGGGACGAGAATGCGAAGAACAGACCGGGAGATCACAGACCGGCAGGAGCTGCTGGACGTCATGGCGCGCTGCGACGTCTGCCGCCTTGCCCTGAATGACGAAAGCGGCTATCCCTATGTCGTGCCGCTGAATTTCGGTATGGAGGAGCGGGACGGTACGCTGTATCTGCTGTTCCACGGTGCGCTGACCGGAACAAAGTACGATCGTATGGAGCAGGACCCGCGCGCGACGTTTGAGATGGACTGCGGCCACATGCTCTGCACCGATGAAGCGAAGGGCATGTGCACCATGGCCTATGAGAGCGTCATCGGCCGCGGGCGGCTCGAGACGGTCCCGGAGGCGGAGCGCGAGGCAGCGCTGCAGTGCCTGATGGCGCACTACGGCCGCCCGGACTTTGCCTTTGACCGTGCATCCATGGCGCACACGCGGGTGTTCCGCCTTGCGGTCGAGTCCATGACGGGCAAGCGCCGCAAAATAAAATAAAGCCGGACGGCCCGCCGCAAGGCGGGCTGTCCGCCAGACTGTCGAAAAACATGCTCAGCCTAAGGTTGCAGAGGGAAGGAAAGCCTCGCAGAGTTTGCGCTCGCAAGCGCAAAGAAAATAGGAATCATTTTCTCCGGCGGCGTGTACGTCGGAGAAAATACCGCTCGGCTCGCAAACGTGCGAAGGGTGCGCCGCAGGC
>ENA-OWOV01000602-OWOV01000602.1-gut-metagenome-genome-assembly--contig:-NODE-602-length-11408-cov-2.914218_pt1 | contig 11408 bp, 8 predicted proteins | sample MGYA00248247_ERZ651799 | MGnify/ENA primary metagenome ERZ651799 (study PRJEB26908, sample SAMEA4031712) | gut metagenome | biome: gut; feature: normal infant; material: stool | place: China | collected 2015 ...
AAGGCATCTTCACCCTGCAGCCCTCCTCGGAGGCCGAGGCGGAAAGCGCATTGCAGGAAAATCTCTATATTTATAAAGATGCCGAATTTAACGGCGGCACCGTCGGCAGCACAACCTTCAACAACGGCACTATCTCCGGTGGCACCTTCCAAAAAGCGGTGCACAACGATGCCACCCCCAACAATCAGGGGTTCATCCTTGACGGCATCTTCAAAGAACAGGTGTACAACAGCGGCACTATCTCCAACGGCAACTTCCAAGGAAAGATGTACAACTCCGGCACCATCTCCGGCGGCATCTTTAAGTTAACTGTTACTGTGGAAGCCATCTCCCAGCCGACTCAGATCAAGGGTGGAACCTTTGAAGATGGTAAGGAGATCTATACCGAAATGTACTCCACCACAATCAACTACGGCCTGATTGACGGAAAGGTTTCTGCCGCAGAAGGTTACTCCGGCATGCTTAGCATCAGCGGCGGCTACTTTGTGAACAAGCCCACTCTGCCGGAAGGCAGCGACATTGCCTTTACCTCTGTGAGCGATCAGGATGGCAGAACCTTCCAAGTGCCTGTAAATGGAGGCTGGTCTGAAAACAACTACAACGAACTTTATGTTCCCAGCGGATCGTCTGAGCAGCCCAACACCATTACCGTAAAGACCGCTGCCCCACTGACCGACTGCCTTGCAGACGGCGTATCCATTATGGGAACCGATAAAGTACAGCTAAATAATGACGGCAGTTACACCATTGAGGTATACCAGCCGGCGTCCATCGTGCTGGTGACCGAAGAGCCCACACCGGGCGAACCCGGCGGCGAGCTTGACCCGGGTCTCTCCTCCGGCGCAGCCGCACTTGGCATCGTGCTGGGCACTGCGGGTCTGGGTTATGTCACCTATGTCTGCGGTTCTTCCCTGTACCTGCACTATGTTTTGCCGGACGGCTTTATCCCCTCCACCCGGCAGGAGCTGGCCACCGTCCTGTGGACGACTGCCGGTAAGCCCGACCCCGTAAGCACCGCCCTGTATACCGATATCCCCGCTGACGCTATCGAGCGGCAGAAAGCCGCCCGCTGGTGTGCAGAGCAGGGTCTGCTCTCCGACCACGGCGCGACCTTCGGCCCGGACACCAAGGTGACCAATGCACGCATCATCCGCGCATGGAACAGCCTGAAAAAAGTGCCCGTGACCATCAAATAATCATCCTCACATTCATCCTTTCATGTACACCGCCGCCCGGCTTGCTTCCACAGGCCGGGCGGCGGTGTTTTCACTCTTCCATCTGCCTTGCCAGAAATGCCGCTGCCACATTCACGGCCTTGAGCTGGGCGGCATCCGGCGTGGCCGTGCGGTCTTCGGTCAGCAGGGCCACCACGCCGGTCACATCGCCCGCCGCAATGATGGGTGCGGCGCACAGCACTGCTCGGGGCGAGCCTTCGCAGGGCAGGATGCACTTTTCGGCAATACCCTCGCTCTGGTACAGCCTGCGGCCATCCATCAGCTTTTCCAGCGGCTGGCTGATGCTGCGGTCGGCCAGCTCCCGCCGGCCGGAGCCGCTCACCGTCAGGATGCGGTCGCGGTCGGCCACCAGTGCGGTCAGCGCAAAGCTTTTGCTGAGCACCTCGGTATACTGGGCCGCTACTGCGTTCATCTCGCCAATGGGCGAATACTTTTTAAAGATCACCTCGCCGTCGCCCGTGGTGAAGATCTCCAGCGGGTCGCCGCGGCGGATGCGCTGGGTGCGGCGGATCTCCTTGGGGATCACCACCCGGCCCAGCTCGTCGATGCGGCGCACGATTCCTGTTGCTTTCATGTTTTTGCTCCTCCGTTTCCTTAAAAATGCCTGCAGCACTAGTATCTGTCAGGCCGGGCCATTTATACCTGCTGCCCCCGCGCAAAAAGACCTGCACGGAAAGCTGCCTCTTCGTTGCGTTTCCGGCAGGGTTCTGCTACAATGATACAAAAAGCCGTTTTCATAAGCACAGCACCCCGCTTATGAAGACAGACCCTATAATTCTACTGAGAAAGGCAGGTGTCCGGATGCCGAACATCCTCATTCTGGGCGGCGGTGCCGCCGGTCTTGCAGCCGCGCTGGCGGCGGCACAAAGTGCCCCCGCTGCACAGGTCATTGTGCTGGAGCGCAACCCGAAGCCGGGCAAAAAGCTGCTTGCCACCGGCAATGGCCGCTGCAATCTGGATAACACCGGCATTGCACCGGAGCTGTATTTCACTGCCGACCCGGCAGCACTTCGTCCGCTGCTGGATGCCGTAAATACCGCCGACCCGCTGCGCTGGTTCCGTGCGCTGGGGCTCTATACCCGCACCGACGAAGCGGGGCGGGTGTATCCGTACTCCAATCAGGCGGCGGACGTGCTGGCCCTGCTGGAGCATCACCTTGCGCAGCACCATGTGCAGCTGCGCACCGGCTGCACCGTGCGCACCCTGAGCCAGAGCCGCAGCGGCTACGCCGTGCAGTTCGAGACGGCAGAGGGCTCTGCCGAAACACTGCGCGCCGATGCCGTCATCTGCGCCATGGGCGGCGAGGCAGGGCCGCAGTTCGGCACCGACGGCTTTGGCACCCGGTTCGCCGCCCAGTGCGGCGGCAGGGTGGAGCCGCTGTACCCCTGCCTGACCGCCCTGCAGTGCGCAAAGCCCAACAAGACTCTGGCCGGCATCCGCGCCAAGGCCGCGGCCTCCCTGTTGGACGGTACCCGTGTGCTTGCCTGCGAGAACGGCGAGGTACAGTTCACCGACTATGGCCTTTCTGGCATCTGCATCATGCAGCTGTCCGGCCTGCTGGCCCCGGGCCGCGGCCCCAAGGCTCCTGCTGTGGAGCTGGACCTCTTCCCGGCAGTGGACGAAACCGCACTTGCCAGCCTGTTTGCGGCCCACGCCGCCCAGACGGCAGGGGGCAGCGCCGCTGACTTCTGGCTGGGCCTGCTGAACCAGAAGCTGGGCCGTACTGTGTGGTCTGCCGCCGGGCTGCAGGACAGCGACGCGCCTGCCGTGCTCACCGCCGCACAGTGGCAGAAGCTGGCCCACACCGCCAAGCACTGGCGCTTTGAAGGGCTGACCCCCTGCAGCTGGAAGCAGGCCCAGACCACCGGCGGCGGGCTGGCCCTGCGGGAGGTGGATCAGCACTTCCAGTTCAAGGGCTGTCCGGGCCTTTACTTTGTGGGCGAAACGCTGGACTGCGCAGGCAGCTGCGGCGGTTTTAACCTGCACTGGGCGTTCGGCTCCGGCCTTGTGGCCGGGCGCAGCGCTGCAGGCCATGCTGCAGCAGGCCGTGCTCTGCCAAAAGCCTCCGCGCCCGCAAAAAGCAGGAAAAAGCCGCACAGGTAAAAATGAGCTTTAAATTTTCAACAAAAGCTTGACATCTTGTGCAGATCGCATTATCATAAAGACAATAAAAGTTTGTTCAGAGAATCGAGCAGAACAAGCAAGGGGAGAGTCGAAAGGCCCTTTTGTTTGTCCTGCTCTTTTTCTTTTATTCGGCAAACGGAGCGATCAGGAGGTTTTTATGCTGGATGTAGCAATTATCGGCTGCGGTGTCATTGGTGCGGCAGCCGCCTATGAGCTGTCCCATTACCCGCTGCAGACCGCCATTTTCGAGGCTGAAAATGACGTGGCAGACTGCACCACCAAGGCCAACAGTGCCATTCTGCACGCTGGCTACGACCCCGAACCGGGCACCCGGATGGCGCGGCTCAACGTGGAGGGGTCCGCACTGGCCAAGGAGATCTGCGCCCGGCTGGATGTGCCGTACCTGCAGTGCGGCAGTCTGGTGCTGGCCCTCAGCCCGGAAGAGCTGCCCCATCTGCAGAAACTGTATGAGAACGGCATCGCCAACGGCGTGCCGGGCATCCGGCTGCTTTCCGCAGAGGAAACGCTTGCCATGGAACCGAATCTGGCCCCCAATGTGGTTGGCGCGCAGTATGCGCCCAGCGCCGCCATCGTCAGCCCGTGGGAGTTTGCGCTGGCAATGGCAGAAGTGGCTGTGCGCAACGGCGTGGAGCTGCACCGCAGCTGCCCTGTGACCCGCATCGAAAAGACCGCCGGCGGCTGGGCGCTGACCACCCCCTCCGGAATTGTGGAAACGCGCTATATCATCAATGCGGCAGGCATCTCGGCGCAGGCCGTGCACGACATGGCCGCACCCCACAAATTTACCATCCAGCCCCCCCGGGGCGAATACTACCTGCTGGATAAATCCGAGGGCAGCCGTGTGCACCACGTCATCTTCCAGTGCCCCAACGAGAACGGCAAGGGCGTTCTGGTGGCCCCCACCGTCCACGGCAACCTGATCGTCGGCCCGAACGCCGACCCCGTGGAAGGGGACAATACCGCCTGCACTGCCGCCGGGCTGGCCTTCGTCAGCGCCGCAGCGCGCCGCAGCGTGCCGAACATCCGCTTCAGCGAGTCCATCCGCAATTTTGCGGGTGTCCGTGCCAATGTGGACACGGGCGACTTCGTTATCGGCGAAGCGGAAGGCGCACCCGGCTTCATCGATCTGGCGGGCATGAAATCGCCCGGCCTTTCCAGTGCACCGGCCGTTGCCAGAGAAGCCGTCAAAATTCTGGAAGCTCACGGCGATCTGCCCGCCCCCAAGGCGAATTACAGGGATGGCCGCACCCGGGTGCGCTTCAAGGAGCTTCCGCCCGAAGAAAAAGCCCGGCTCATTGCAAAGGAACCCGCCTATGGCCGCGTGATCTGCCGCTGCGAGACGATCACCGAGGGCGAAATTCTGGACGCTCTGCACGAAGAGATCCCCGCCACCACCATTGACGGTGTCAAGCGCCGCTGCGGTGCCGGTATGGGCCGCTGTCAGGGCGGCTTTTGTGGGCCGCGCGTGCTGGAGCTGATCAGCAAAACGCTGGGCATCAGTCCGCTGGACGTGCTGCAGGATAAGGCCGGCACCAACGTCTTACTGTGCGAAACCAAGCAGGAGGGAGAGCACCATGATTGATCTGGTCATCGTCGGCGGCGGCCCTGCAGGCCTTGCCGCTGCTTACAGCGCATGGCAGCATGGTCTGCGCGATATCCTTATCTTAGAGCGCGACAACGAGCTGGGCGGCATCCTGAACCAGTGCATCCACAACGGCTTCGGCCTGCACCGCTTTGGCGAGCAGCTCACCGGCCCGGAATACGCAGGCCGCTGCATTGAACTGCTGCGCTCCACCGGTGTCCGGGTGGAGCTGGGCACGATGGTGCTGGACGTCACCCCGGACAAAAAGATTCACTGCGTCAGCCGGGAAAAGGGCTATCAGATTTTGGAAGCCAGAAGCATCATCCTCTGCATGGGCTGCCGGGAGCGCACCCGCGGTGCCATTGGCATTCCGGGCAGCCGCCCTGCCGGTATCTACACCGCCGGTGCGGCCCAGCGCTATGTCAACATGGAGGGCTATCTGGTAGGCAAGCGGGTGCTCATCCTCGGCAGCGGCGACATCGGTCTGATCATGGCCCGCCGCATGACGCTGGAAGGTGCCAAAGTACTGGCCTGCGTGGAGGTCATGCCGTATTCCGGCGGCCTGACCCGCAACATCGTGCAGTGCCTGCAGGACTTCGACATCCCCCTGTATCTGTCCCATACCATCGTGGATATTCAGGGCAAGGCCCGCGTGGAAAAGGCCACCGTTGCCAAGGTGGACGAAAACCGCCGCCCCATCCCGGGCACCGAGATGGAATTTGATGTGGACACCATCCTGCTCAGCGTCGGCCTGATCCCGGAAAATGAGCTGACCCGGCAGGCGGGCATCCCCATGGACCCCCACACCAAGGGCGCAGTGGTCTACGAGAATATGGAGACCGGCATCCCCGGCGTGTTCGCCTGCGGCAACGTGGTGCACGTGCATGATCTGGTGGACTTCGTTTCGGGCGAAAGCGACCTTGCCGGTGCTTCTGCGGCGGCCTATGTTTTGAAGGGCGAAGCCGCCGATACGGTTGTGCTTGACCTTGTTCCGGGCAATGGCGTGGGCTACACTGTGCCGCAGCGGGTGCGCCCCGCTGATGTGGACAGGAGCGTGAACATTTCCTTCCGTGTGCGGCAGAACTACGGCCCCAGCCAGATCACCGTGACCTGCGGCGGCAGGCAGCTGGCCCGGTTCAAGCGCCAGCGCATGGCACCCGGTGAGATGGAGCACATCGCACTGCCCAAAGTCCTGCTGGAAAAAGCAGACGGCCCGCTGACCGTTGCGGTAGAGGAGGTTATTGCAGAATGAGCCGTATCAAAGAAGTCATTTGCATCTGCTGTCCCTGCGGCTGCCACTTGCAGGTAGACCCGGAAAATGATTATAATGTAACTGGAAACGCCTGCCCCAACGGTGCCGCCTACGGCAGGGAAGAGCTGACCCATCCCACCCGCATCCTCACCAGCACGGTGCGGGTAGAGGGTGGGCTGTACCCGCGCTGCCCGGTAAAAACTGCGCAGGCTGTGCCCAAAGAGAAGATGACCGAGGTCATGGCTGCGCTGGACCGCGTCACCCTGCACGCCCCCGTCCGCACCGGACAGGTGGTGCTGGCAGATGTGTGCGGCACCGGCGTGGACGTTGTGGCAACGCGAAATCTGTGATACACACTCCTGAAACGATACGGAGGGAGCAAAAGCATGAGTACAAAATATGTTCTGGCGCTGGATCAGGGAACCACCAGCAGCCGTGCCATCCTGTTCGACAATGAGCAGAATATCATTGCGGTGCAGCAGCGCGAGTTTGAGCAGATCTATCCGCAGCAGGGCTGGGTGGAGCACAACCCCATGGAGATCTGGTCCACCCAGTATGGAGTCATGAACGAGGTGGTGGCCCAGAGCGGCGTCGATGCCCACGATATCGCCGCCATTGGCATCACCAACCAGCGGGAGACCACCATCCTGTGGGAAAAGGCCACCGGCCGCCCCATCTATAACGCCATCGTCTGGCAGTGCCGCCGCACGGCTCCGCTGGTGGATGAACTGCTGCAGCAGCCCGGCATGGCAGACTACATCCGGGAGAACACCGGCCTGATGCCTGATGCCTATTTCTCCGCAACGAAGATCAAGTGGATCCTGGACAATGTGCCCGGTGCGCGGGAGCGGGCCGAGGCAGGGGAGATCCTGTTCGGCACTGTGGACACATGGCTGGTCTGGAAGCTGACCGGCGGCAGAGTGCACGTCACCGACCGCACCAACGCCAGCCGCACCATGCTGTATAACATCCGCACGCTGGACTGGGACGACACCCTGCTCAAGGCGCTGGATATCCCGCGCTGCATCCTGCCCCGCGTGACGGATTCCAGCGAGGTCTACGGCACCACCGATCTGTGCGGTGTGCAGATCCCGGTGGCCGGCATTGCCGGTGACCAGCAGGCTGCGCTGTTCGGACAGAGCTGCTTTGGCAAGGGCGAGGCCAAGAACACCTACGGCACCGGCTGCTTTTTGCTGATGAACACCGGCGATACCATCTGCCGCAGCCGGAACGGCCTGATCTCTACCATCGCCATCAGCCTGAACGGCAGGGTGGAGTACGCGCTGGAGGGCAGCGTCTTTGTGGGCGGTGCCGTCATCCAGTGGGTGCGCGACGGCCTGCGCATGATCCAGGAGAGCCGCGATGCGGAATACTATGCCCAGAAGGTGCCGGATAACGGCGGCATTTACATCGTGCCGGCCTTTACTGGTCTGGGTGCACCGTACTGGGATATGTACGCCCGCGGTGCCATCGTGGGCATCACCCGCGGCACCACCCAGAACCACATCATCCGCGCGGCAGAGGAGTCCATTGCCTACCAGAGCGCAGACCTCGTGGCTGCTATGGAAAAGGACACCGGCGTACCCATCACCTCGCTGAAGGTGGACGGCGGTGCATCCCGCGACCAGTTCCTGATGCAGTTCCAGGCCGATATCCTGAACAAGACCGTGCTGCGCCCGGCCATCCGGGAAACGACTGCTCTGGGCGCTGCCTATCTGGCGGGCCTTGCCACCGGCGTATGGAAGGACCGGGACGAGATCCGCAGCCTGTGGCACTGCAACATGACCTTTGCCCCGCAGATGGACGAGGCCGAGCGCACCCGTCTGCTGTCCGGCTGGCACAAGGCTGTTGGCCGAAGCTGCGACTGGGCAGAGCATTGATCGTTTTCGCCCAACTTTATGATTCGCGCACAAAATATTTTTTAATTGTTTATTTTCTATTGACATTTTGTTACAAAACGCTATACTAGAAGCATCCCAAGAGAAGTGAGATGGGGATGCACTGTATCGTCCAGATGCAGTGTGTCCCCATTTTTATTACGGAAAAATCAGATTCAAAAAAGGAGGTCCCCCATATGAACGAGAAAAAACTTTCAAGGCCGCTGATCAGTCTCATCGTCAGCATCGCGCTCATCATCGTAGGCATTGCCGGTTCTTTCATTTTACAGACGAACTCCGGCAAAACGACCATCCGGAACGTTACCATTGAATCCGAATCCGGTCATACCCTTGCGATGGATGTTTATATTCCGGAAAACGCCACCGCTGAAACGCCTGCGCCCGCTATTTTTGTACAGCATGGCGGAAACAACAACAAAGAAGAAATGCAGCATTACTGCATTGAGCTCGCCCGCCGCGGCTATGTTGCGATCGGCGTGGATATGTACGGCATGGGCGAAAGCGAACCTCTGCCGGACTCCGAATGGCTCACCCAGGGCCGCGGCCTTTATGATGCGGTACGCTACGGCGTGACTCTTCCCTACGTTGATACCGACCGAGTTTCGCTGCTGGGCTACTCCCGCGGTGGCAAGGCAGCTGGCGAAGCACTGCAGTGCGATAACGACAGTCTGAATGTTGTCAAGGCCATTTTCCTGATCCACAGCGATCCCATCGTGCGTAACAGCGAGGGCTACACCGATGTTTACGGTGCCCGAGATGTCGCAGTTCTCGCAGACAAGAACGACGAGTTCTTCTTCTCGGAAAAAGCCAATGATAACGGTACCTATTCCAACGATGCCAACAAGTATGCAGCCAACCTTTCCAGCCCGGCAGAATATGTGATCAACAACAGTGCACAGTCCTTCCTGTATTTCGGTATCGACCCCGCAACCACCAGTGAACAGCGCGTGGCGGAGACCGTTTATGAGCAGGATTACGGCGGAAAGACCGGAAGCCGCCAGATCTTTGTTTCTAACGAGACGCATATGGCTGGTTGGTGGTCCCCGCTGGTCATGAACCGTGTGTTGACCTTCTTTAACCGTGTTATGCCCACTAGCACTGCTCTGAGCGCCAGCAGCTACACCTATACCATCTGGAACATCTTCAAGATCATCGCCCTGTCCGGTCTGCTGCTGTTTGCCGGGTCTCTGATGGTCTGGCTGGTCAACTCCGTCAAGACATTCCAGTGTGCCGACAATGGCAAGCAGGACCTTCGCCCAGTTGGCGATAAGAACGCAGTTGCATGGTTCTGGGGTATCCAGATCATCGGTGCCGTCCTGTCCATCCTCATTATTCGATTCCTGAACAAGCAGGGACTGGCATCTTACCGTGATGCACTTTTCCACTCGGCCAACCCTGCGTACCACGGCCTGATCTCTCTGCTGTGCGGCGCACTGACTCTTGTTCTGTGCACGGTGTGGTACATGGCCTACGGCAAAAAACACGGTTTCTCCTTCCGGAATACCGGCATCGCTATTTCCGGGCATGCACTCCTCAAATCCATCGGCGCGGCCCTGCTTGCAGTCTTTGCCCTGATCCTGATGGTTTTTGCCGTCGACTATTTTGTGGATGTGAACTTCCTGATCGTTTACTGGGGCTTTATGAAGTTTGGAGCCAACCGCATCCCGGGTATGCTCCTTGTTGTACCCATGTATCTCGTGTACTACATTGTCATGTCCATCAGCGTCAACAGTTTTAACTTTAGCACGGCGCTCGGCAAAAACAAGCTGCTTTCTAACCTTCTGATCAGCTTTATCGCATCGGTTCCCACTCTGTTCGTCCTCTGCTACGTTTACGGCGTCTTCAAGGCTACCGGCTCGAACCCGATGTTCGGCGGTCTGGCTTCTGCCGCAACTGCAGTGTATGCGCTGCCCGGCTTCATCTTTGTTGCGATCCTGATTTGTCGTCTCCTGTACCAGCACACGGGCAATCCCTACCTTGGCGGCATCTTCTGCGGCGTTCTTGCAGCTGTCAGCGAGTGGGGCATCTGCGAGATTCGCGTGCACACCCCCGGAACACAGTACGCTGGCACTGCTCTGGTCTACGCGCTGATCGCGATCGGCTTTGTAGTTACCATAGCATGCGCTGTACTGCTGAAGAAAAATAATGCAGCCGTGCAGGCACATAAATAATGCCTCTTTAATCCTCTTTACAAACCCCTCAATTTTTTATAAACTTGGTTTGCGCATGGTGCGGCCCTTTTAGAGTTTTCTGAAAGGGCCGTATCTTCTGATTGCTCCCTATCTCTGTAAATCTGGCTCGAAAGGAGTCTTACCCAATGCATCCTCTTGCTGAAACCCTGCTGGACGAACCGGTGATCGCCGCCGTGAAAACGGACGAAGCCCTGACTGCTGCGCTGGCCTCGCCCTGCAGCGCCGTTTTTCTGCTGGCGAGCACCCTGCTCACCGTAGACGGTCTGGTGCACCGCATACATGATGCCGGAAAACTGGCCGTGGTTCACATCGACCTTGTGGACGGCCTTTCGTCGCGGGAGATCGCGGTGGACTCCCTCAACGCCCTGTGCCACCCCGACGGCATCATCTCCACCCGCCCGACCCTGCTCCGCCGGGCGCGCCACCGCGGCCTGCTGACCGTCCAGCGGGCATTCATCCTGGATTCCCTCTCGCTGACCAGCCTGTCCGGTCAGCTGGAGCAGGGCAAGCCGGATTTTGTCGAGATCCTTCCCGGCATCATGCCCCGGGTCATCGCCGAGATCAGCGCCCGCACACAGGTGCCTGTCATTGCAGGCGGCCTGCTGCGGGACAAAGCCGACGTCATGGCCGCCATGCGCGCAGGTGCCGCCGCGGTTTCCACCTCTGCGCCCTCCCTGTGGGATATCTGAGCCAGAACAAGATCCCAGCTGAAGTACGAAAAGCATAATAGTATCCTGGTGTTTTATTGGATATGCCCGCCCACCGATGGAGCCGGATCTCCACGGTGAGCGGGCATTTTTTCGTTTTCATTCGATTTGAGTGAATCTATTCAGCCTGCGGATTAACTCGATAATTTAAAGCAATACTACAAGTCGCACTCCCCTTAAAGTCTTTCTGCTTCCTGCATCTCAGCATCATACTGGATGGCAGAGATCGGCACGAAGCCCTCGATCATATCCAGTTTGCTGTCGACAAGGTCATCATACACATCTTTGATTTCTTATTGATAAGTATAGCACAAACATCGATTCACGGCTAACTGCTCATCTGAAAGGAACTTCAAGAACCGTGTAATATCATACCGATAGCCGTTCAACGTGGCTT
>ENA-OWOV01000609-OWOV01000609.1-gut-metagenome-genome-assembly--contig:-NODE-609-length-11343-cov-5.113261_pt1 | contig 11343 bp, 4 predicted proteins | sample MGYA00248247_ERZ651799 | MGnify/ENA primary metagenome ERZ651799 (study PRJEB26908, sample SAMEA4031712) | gut metagenome | biome: gut; feature: normal infant; material: stool | place: China | collected 2015 ...
GGGCTGGGCTGACGGCCTGCCGGGGCGGTGGAGCGGCTCTGCGGCTTGCCGCCCTTGCCTCTGGGCCGGACGGTGTAGGTGCCGTCGCCGTGGATGGTCACATCGGCGGCCTCAGCTCTGCGGGCCGAACGCTGGACCGCAATGCGGCCCTCAGCGGGAACCAGCAGGGGGATGAGGTCTTCGCGGTGGGTCATTTTCAGCGCCTTGATGACCTTTTCGGCGTTGCGGGGCTCATAATACTGGAGCAGGGCGCGCTGAAGTGCCTTGCCCTCAGCGGTCTTTTCCACAAACACCGGCTTCAAAGTATAGGGGTCGAGGCCGGTGTAGAACATACAGGTGCTCACGGTGCCGGGCGTGGGATAAAAATCCTGCACCTGCTCGGGGCGCATGTGGTTTTTGTAGAGATACTCGGCCAGATAGACGGCATCGCTCAGGGTGCTGCCCGGGTGGCTGGACATCAGGTAGGGCACGAGGTACTGCTTTTTGCCCGCCTTCCTGCTCAGCTCGTAGAACTTATCCTTGAACTTGTTGAAGGTCTGGATGGGCGGCTTGCCCATGTAGGCCAGTGTATTGGGGGCACAGTGCTCCGGGGCAACCTTCAGCTGGCCGGAGACGTGATACTCCACCAGCTCCTTGAAGAAGGTGTCGTCCGGGTCGGCCATCAGGTAATCGAACCGGATGCCGCTGCGGATGAACACCTTTTTCACGCCGGGCAGTTCCCGGACACGGCGCAGGATCTTGAGGTAATCGCTGTGATCCACGATCATGTGGGAGCAGGTGGTGGGGGCCAGGCAGTGCTTGCCGCCATTGCACATGCCCCGCAGCATCTGCTCCCGGCAGGACGGGAACCGGAAGTTGGCGGTGGGGCCGCCGATATCGTGGATGTAGCCCTTGAAATCCGGCTCGTGGGTCATCCGCTCGGCCTCGGCCACGATGCTGTCAGCACTGCGGCTGGTGACCCGGCGGCCCTGATGCAGCTGGATGGCGCAGAAGTTGCAGCCGCCGAAGCAGCCGCGGTTCTGGATGATGGAGAACTGCACCTCCCGGATGGCAGGCACGCCGCCCATGCTCTCGTAGATGGGGTGGTAGCGGCGGGTGTAGGGCAGCGCATACACCTTGTCCAGCTCCCAGCGCACCAGCGGCTTTGCCGGGATGTTCTGCACAAGGTACTTTTCACTCTGCTTCTGGACAATGATCTGACCGCTGACCACATCCTGATTGTCCATCTGGATGCGGCAGGCTTTGGCGTAGGCCACCTTATCGGAGGCCACCTTCCGGAAACCGGCGCACTCCACATACTTTTCGGGCAGGTGGTCGAAGTCGGTCAGGTAGCAGGTGCCGTCCACATCGGTGATGGACTCCACCGGCTCCCCTGCCGCCAGCCGCCGGGCGATCTCCACGGTCTGGTGCTCGCCCATGCCAAAGCTGATGAGATCGGCTCCGGAGTCCTCTGCAATGCTGGGCAGAACGGTGTCCAGCCAGTAATCGTAGTGGGCAAACCGGCGCAGAGAAGCCTCCAGACCGCCCAGGATCACAGGCAGGTCGGGGTAGGCCTCCTTGGCCAGCCTGGTGTAAACGGTGGCGCTGCGGTCAGGCCGCGCGCCGCCGATGCCGCCGGGAGAGTATTCGTCCTCGGCACGCGGAATTTTTGCCACGGAGTAGTGGCTCACCATGCTGTCCACGTTGCCGCCGCCGATGAAAAAGCCGTACTTCGGCCTGCCGAACCGCTTGAAGTCCTCGCAGTCGGAATAGCGGGGCTGGGCCAGCACGCCGACCTTATAGCCCTCGGCCTCCAGCAGGCGGCTGATGATGGCGGTGCCAAAGCTGGGGTGGTCAACGTAGGCATCGCCGCCCACCACCACAAAGTCCAGCTGATCCCAGCCCCGGGCTTCCATGTCCGCCCGGCTGATGGGAAGAAATTCGGTGTAGATCGGGGAAGAGTTATCCATAGTGTTCCTCACTGGTTAAACCTCTCTGTCTGCTCCCCTGACAGGGAGCCAAGAAAAGTGTTGCTTGTGTTCTTATTCCTCCGGCTGATTCATCTGCATTTCCAGCCACTGCTGGCGGCTGATGAGGACAGCGCGGGGTTTGGCACCCTCATAGGGGCCGATGATGCCCTTCTGCTCCATCTCATCCATGATGCGGGCGGCGCGGGCATAACCCAGCTTACAGCGGCGCTGCAACAGGCTGGTGGATGCCTGCCCGGCATCAATGACCACCTCAACGGCCTGCTTGAGCATCGGGTCGCTGCCGGTCTCCTCATCCGCATCTGCAGAGGATGCGCCCTTCTTGCCATCCTGAATGGCGTGCTTTTCCATGGCTTCGATCATGGCCTCGTCGTACTGGACGGTGGCGCTCTGCTTGATGAAGTCCAGCACGCGGCTGATCTCTTCATCCCGCACAAAGGTGCCCTGGATACGCACCGGCTTGGGCGCGCCCACAGGCATAAAGAGCATATCGCCCTGGCCCAGCAGCTTCTCGGCACCGGCACCATCCAGAATGGTTCGGCTGTCCACCTGGCTGGACACGGCAAAGGCAATGCGGCTGGGGATGTTGGCCTTGATCAGGCCAGTGATGACATCCACGCTGGGGCGCTGGGTGGCAACGATGAGGTGCATTCCGGCGGCACGGGCCTTCTGGGCGATCCGGCAGATGGAATCCTCCACGTCCTTGCCCACGACCATCATCAGATCGGCCAGCTCGTCGATGATGATGGCGATATAGGGCATCTTTTCCAGCATGGGGTCGGTGGCCGCCAGCTTGTTGAAGGATTTGATGTCACGGACATTATTTTCCGCAAACAGGTGGTAGCGGCGCTCCATCTCCTGCACCGCGCTGCTCAGAGCACCCGCTGCCTTTTTCGGCTCGGTGATGACGGGCATCAGCAGGTGGGGGATGCCGTTATACTCTGCCAGCTCCACCACCTTGGGGTCAATGAGCATGAGCTTCACGTCCTCGGGGCTGGAGCGGAACAGGATGCTGATGATGATGCTGTTCACACAGACAGATTTACCACTGCCGGTGCTGCCCGCGATGAGCAGATGGGGCATCTTGCACAGGTCGGCCACCTGGGCCACACCGGCAATGTCCTTGCCCAGCGCCACGCCCAAGGGCGAGGTCATCCGCAGGAAGGCCTGGCTTTCAAAGACACTGCGGATAAAAACGGGGGTCTTTTTGTGGTTGGGCACCTCAATGCCCACGGCAGGCTTGCCGGGGATGGGCGCTTCCATGCGGACATCGGCCACAGCAAGGTTCAGGGCGATATCATCGGCCAGCGAGGTGATGCGGCTGATCTTCACGCCCGCCATGGGCTGGACCTCATACCGGGTAACGGAGGGTCCCCGCGAGATATCCAGCACCCGGGTGCGCACGCCGAAGCTTTCCAGCGTATCCACCAGCTTCTGGGCGTTGGCCTTCAGCTCGTCCTGGGCACCGGGGTCGCTCTCCTCGGCAGACTTTTCAAACAGCTCGATGCTGGGATACTGATACTGGAAGGTCTCCACCACCTCCGGCTCCTCGGCCGGGGCGGTGGCGGCAGCCTGCTCGCCTGCGGCGGGTTTTTCCATGGCAGCCGCCACCAGCGTGTTCAGGTCCTTTTCCTCCACCGGTTCGCTGGTAATGCTGATCCAGCCGTCCTCGTCCGGCTCACTGCGCATGGCCACCGCGTTTTCCGCGCTGACCCGCACCGGCACCACCGGCTCGTCCGTAGTGGGCAGGGTGGGGGTCTGGAACACCGGCATCTCAGGCTGCACGGGCTCTGTCGGTGCAGCCGCAGGGGCTTCCGGGGCCGCAGGCGGCACAGTGGGGTTCACCACCGGGGCCGGAGCAGGCGATCCGGCGGGCGCGAAGAAATCCTCGGCGGCAGTCTCCACGGCATCCGGCACCACCGGTTTGACGATGGCCCGGGGCGGTGCTTTTTGGAGCGGGTCCTGCCCAAAGGTGCCGCCCGGCCCGATGATGATGGGCTCAATGGGCTCGCTGCCGCCCTCGGAAACAGAGGTATCCGGCCCAAGGTCGATATCAAACGCCGCGCGGGGATGGTTGGAGGTCACCTTGACCGGCTCAAAGGCTGGGGCAGGCTGGGCGGGAGCCGGTTCCGGCTCCACCGGCGCAGGCGGCTCGTAGCCCAGAGAATCGTCCACGGGAACAGGTTCCGCTTCGCCTTCCATCTCCTTGGTCACCTTGTGGCCCCAGCTGAACACGCCGGACAGCCACCCGGGCACCGGAATGCCGCCGGGCGCATCTTCCTCATCGTAATTGTCATCGTAGTCGTCCGCAGGTTCCTCGGCGCGCTCATCCTCTTCCGCCTGCCGGGCCGCAAAGCGCTCAGCACGGCGGGCGGCGTTCTGCTCATAGACCGCCACGCCTTTTTCATGCACGCCGCCGCCCACATTGCAGAGCCACTGCCAGCACTCGGCAGGGGTGATATCAAAAATATACAGGCTGGCGCACAGGGCCAGCACCGCCATAACCAGATTGGCCGCAGGCCGCCCGCAGAGCAGGAGCAGGTTGCCGCCCAGCAGGGTGCCCAGCACGCCGCCGCCCAGCCAGGCATTTGCGCCGTTCTGGTAGCAGGCAGCGATCATCTGGGCAGCGGTCAGGTCGGCGGGGATATCCGAAAACACGATGACCGTGCCGCTGGCAAAGATCAGCCCCAGCAGCAGCTTGAACACCTGCATCAGCAGGTCCTGCCCCCGGGTGTAGAGGATGGCCAGATAGCACACCGCCGCGCCCAGCACAAAGCTGCCGCAGCCGAACAGCCCGAATAAAATCTGATGGGCGCTCTTCCAGACGGAGTCTCCCTCCACGAACGCCAGCACAATGAGCAGCAGCCCCACAAACAGGGTGCCCAGCCCCGCCGGCATCCGCTCCTCGGCCCGGCTTTTTCTGCGTGCAGACGCGCGCTTTGCAGTTGTTTTTCGCTTTCGTTTTGCCATTTTCTGTTCTGACCCCTGTCCTTTGTTCCCATAGTATTCGATTCTTTCATTATACCACGGGTTGGGTCAAGTGGCAATTACAGAATGCAGACCGGTTTGACCCTTGAATGCCGCGTGCGGCATCCATTCCGCACAGATAAGGCAGCAAGCAAAAATGCAGAAAAGCTGCACGCTGTTTTTATCTGCTATGAACTCTGCCAGAAATCTCGTCAGGCTGTTGCGGATATAGAAAATGCAATGAAGATCATCATAGCAGAACAGGCATCCTGCCCGATACCGCCAAACGGTAACGCAGGATGCCTGTTCTGCTTTCTGTTTCCCGGAATTCCCGCGTATTGAACGGCGCTTTTTAATGCTGGATCTGTCCGCCTGCCCGGGTCGCTTTTTTCATCCGTAAATCTGTGAAGGGTGCCAATGCTTCGATCAGTGCGTGATCGTGATTCTGCACCAGACGGCTTTGGGGGCCGAAAAGCATGGTCTGTTCCACATCCTCCGTACTGGCAGCCCAGCCCGGCGCACCGGTACGGGCAAACTGCATCACAGCGCCAAAAATTTCCGCTTCCAGCTGCTTTGCTCCCTCAAAGGCACACACTGGTACAAGCTCTGTATTGTGGAACACAAATGGGATATCCGCACAGTGCCACGGGGTGCTTTTTCCCATCAGAGGGAAGTCCTGATCAAACAGATAACTGTACACCTTTCCGCCCGCCTTGGCACGCTCCCGGACATATTTGATCGTGGGGGCGCGGAAGCTGGTATCTGCCAGCAGCAGGTCTTCCTCCGGGCGGTGCGGGTAGGCAGTGCGGAACTGCTCCCGCAGGGTCTCTGCGGCAGACAGGCCCACTGCTTCTTCCGGGCCGACTCCTTTCAGACCATCAAAGAAACCGTAGAACTCCGAATAAACCGTACCGATCAGCACCGGAACGTCTGCGGTCTCGGGCCGAAACCCACTGCCGTTTTGGAGCGGATCTCCAAGATAGAAGCGGTTCGGGTGGGGACTTTGGCCCACGTTCGCGCCTTTTGCTTTCAGAGCCGGGCTGACGTTCCGGTAAGCCTGCGCCAGTTGGTGGTAGGGCACAGTTTCCAGCTGCTGTGCTGTCTGCACGCCAAGCTCCTGCATCAGTGCCTGCACGCAGTCCCTGCCGCTGCCGACACTGTCGTTCAGCAAACCTTCCAGCACACCACTCATTATCATCGCCCTGTGGTACAGGCCATCTGCTGCCGGGGTTTGCAGCAGCGTTGTCACTTTGGCACCGCCGCCGGACTGGCCGAATACCGTCACGCAGCCGGGATCGCCGCCAAACGCTGCAATATTGTCCCGCACCCACTGCAGTGCCAGGATGATATCATCCCCACCCGCATTGCCGGAGTTTGCGTACTCCTCCCCAAAATCGGAGAGATCCAAGTAGCCCAAGATGTTCAGCCGGTGGTTCAGTGACACCACCACGCAGTCCCCTTCCCGCGCCATGTTTCCGCCCTCGTAGGCCACCTGCTCAATGGACGAGCCGGCAAAAAATCCGCCGCCATGGAGCCAGACCATCACCGGCCGCTTTTGGGCATCGCAGGCCGGGGTCCAGATGTTTAGGTTCAGGCAGTCCTCATCCTGCACCCAGTAGCGGTGGGGCACACGCAGTTCGCCGCTGGGCTTGTCGATGCTCAGCAGAGGGCAGACGCAGCCGTAACTGGAAACATCCAGCGGCTCTGCCCAAGGCTGGGGCGGCTGGGGTGCATGGAAGCGCACCGCCCGCCCATACGGGATGCCTTTGAAGCTGCTGATTTCCCGGAAGCGATATCCCCGCACCGGACCGTAATTTGTCTGAACCACCGGAAAATCCGGCGCACAGCAAAATGCCTTTTCCATAAATGACCTCCTTCTTTCAAAAAGACAGACCCCCGGTACTGCAAACATGGCACCCGGAGGTCTGTTTTTGTTATCCTAAATCTTCGCCGTTGGTAGCAATGACCTTCTGATACCAGTAGAAGCTGTCCTTCTTTTCGCGGCTCAGATCCCCCGTGCCGTCGTCAAACTTGTTGACGTAGATGAAGCCGTAGCGCTTTGCCATCTCACCGGTGGAGGCACTCACCAGATCGATGCAGCCCCAGGGGGTGTAGCCCATCAGGTCTACACCGTCCTTTACAGCCTCGGCCATCTGCTCGATGTGTGCCCGCAGGTAGTCGATGCGGTAGCTGTCGTGGATCTTTCCGTCGGCATCCTTCTTGTCGTAAGCGCCCAGGCCGTTTTCCACCACCATCAGAGGAATGCGGTAGCGGTCGTAGATCTCGTTGAGGGTGTAGCGCAGACCAACGGGATCGATCTGCCAGCCCCAGTCGGAAGCTTTCAGGTAAGGATTCTTCTTGCCAGCAATGATGTTGCCGCCCACATCATCGGCATCTTTGTGGGTGGTGATGCAGTTGGACATATAGTAGCTGAAGGTGTAGAAATCGACAGTACCGGCCTTCAGGATGGCAGCATCCTCCGGCTCCTGCCGGATGGTGATGTTATTCTCGGCAAAATAACGCTTCATGTAGGAAGGATACTCGCCGCGGACATGCATATCAGAGCAGAACCAGTTGCTGATCTGCATGGCCTTCTGGTTGGCGATCTCGTCGGCCGGGTCGCAGGTCAGTGCGTAGCTGGTGATAAAGCAGATCATGCAGCCCATCTTGAACTGAGGGTAGTGGTCGTGGGCATACCGGACAGCCTCTGCACTGGCCACAAACTGGTGATGCAGCGCCTGAAAGCGCTCCTGCTTGTTGTCCGGCACCTTGTCGGTAGGGCCTTCAAAGCCCCGAATGGTGCCGGTTTCCAGGATCGCCCCCATCGGCATGGTGCCGCAGTTGATCTCGTTGAAGGTCAGCCAGTACTTGACCTTATCCTTGTACCGCTCAAAAATAGCCTTGCAGTAGTTCATATAGAACTCGATGAGTTCCCGGCTGGCCCAGCCGTTGTACTTTTCCACCAACGCATAGGGCAGCTCGTAGTGGCTGATGGTGACCAACGGCTCGATGCCGTGCTTCTTGCAGCAGTCAAAGACCTTGTCATAGAATTCAAGGCCCTTCTCGTTCGGCTCGGTCTCCATGCCGGTGGGGAAAATGCGGGTCCAGTTGATAGAGGTGCGGAAGGTCTTGAAGCCCATCTCGGCGAAGAGAGCAATGTCCTCCTCGTAGTGGTGGTAGAAGTCGATGGCCTCATGGCTGGGATACAGCCGGTCGGAGCGGACAGCAGTCGTCACCCATTTCGGGCTGGTGTGAGAGCCATTGGTGCACAGGTCAGGGATACTGGGGCCTTTGCCATCCACGTCCCATGCGCCCTCGAACTGGTTGGCTGCACAGGCACCGCCCCACAGGAAATCATCACGGAAAACGCTCATGGTCTTTCTCCTCTCTGTTTCTTACTGGTTTATTTCAGGCGGGGTTCTGCTCAAAAAACAGCTTCAGGGCACCAATCATGTTGGCATCGTTGCCATAGTGGCAGCGCACCAGCTCCGGCTCCAGCATGGGAAGCACCGGGCAGCGCGCAAACAGGCTGTTCAGCTCGGTCTGAATGGCAGGCAGCAGGGCCTCTGCCGCACTGATGCCGCCGCCGCTGTCACCGAGCTGGCAGACCGGCTGCACATTCCGGTTGTGAACACCATGATGGCCAAGGGCATCATCCCCATGGACGACAAATACAGCCTGTGGACCATCGGCATCCCCCAGAAAGACTATGTGAACCAGCTGTTCGACCGGGCCGACCTGGTCATTGCCATCGGCTACGACATCGTGGAATGTGCCCCCGCCAAGTGGGGCGCACGGCCGGATATGACCATCCTGCACATCGACAATGCCCCGGCAGATGTCAACAAGCGGTATCAGCCCGCCGTGGAAGTGGTGGGCGATATCTCAGAGAGCATCTACGAGATCCTGCGCTGCGCCCACCGGGACAGCGAACCGGAATTCGCACTCCGGCTGCGCGAGACCATGGTGGCCGAGCACGCCGCCATGGCAGACGATGACAGCTGCCCCATGAAGCCTGCCCGCATCCTTGCCGATGTGCGCAAGGTCATGGGCCGGGAAGATATCCTTGTGAGCGATGTGGGTGCCCACAAAATGTGGATCGCACGCCACTACGACTGCTACGCCCCCAACACCTGCCTGATCTCCAACGGCTTTGCCAGCATGGGCTTTTCCATTCCGGGTGCCTTTGCGGCTAAGCTGCTGAACCCGGACAAAAAGGTGCTGGCCGTCTGCGGTGACGGCGGTTTTATGATGAACAGTCAGGAGCTGGAGACCGCCGTGCGCGAGAAGGTGCCCTTCGTCACCCTGATCTGGGAGGACTCCAGCTACGGCCTCATCAAATGGAAGGAACAGGAGCAGTTCGGCGGCGAGCACTGCTACGTAGACTTCACGAACCCCGACTTCAAGCGGCTGGCCGAGGCCATGCACTGCAAGGGCTACCGGGTGGAAAAGGCTTCCGACCTCATCCCCACCCTCGAGGAAGCCTTCCGGCAGACGGTGCCCAGCGTCATTGTGGTGCCGGTGGATTACAGCGAAAACATGAAGCTTTCTGCGCATCTGAAAGAGGTGTATCAGCAGAGCGGCGATTGAGTATGCATCTTGAAATTTCCATGAGCCGCCCAAACGCGATTTCAACCTTTCGTCTATGCCGCTGCGCAAACGCAAATTTTCCTATGGCAGGCAGAACAGGCTCATCATGCAGTTGAAGTCAAAAGGGGCTGTTGCACAAGGGTAGAAACCAGCGCAGCAGCCTCTTTGGTCTTTATCAATTATCCATTCTACTTTTGGATGGAGAACGAGAACGTCATGCCCTTTTCCACCGCAAAGCAGGCAGCTTCATGGGGCGTTGCGCCCCAGCTGTTGTCGCCGCCAACGCCGCGCTGGAAGGCAGCACAGCGGACGACCGTCTTATTGTCATCCCGAGGCAGCTCGTAGAGGTGGCGGGCGTTTTCCAGTTCATGGGGCGTGTAGGGCAGGGCCGAGAAGGTCATACCGTCATCGCTGGCAAAGCGGATGCCGGGCACCTCAGTATCCCGGCCGGTGAGCGCTGCGCTGTACACGCCGGTGCGGCTGCCGCATTCCTGCGGGTAGACCGGAGTGTTCCGGGCAAAGTCCTGCCGGACGTTGTAGCTCCATGCGCCCATCTTGCCGCCTGTGGTGCGGTCGGCAGTGGTCTCCCGGGGGCCAAGACCCAGATAGGATACCTCCGTCAGTTCCCGGCGCAGCGGGAAGAGCAAGCCGAGCTCCGGTACTTCTGCCCTTTCACCCTGCCATGTCATCGTAATGTCGCAGCGGCCTGCGCCGTCGATGGCAAAATCAATGGGCACCGTCTGCCCGTCCGGCAGGGTGTAGACGGCACGAACTGTGACAAATTCTCCCCTGGTTTCGGCGGTCAGGTGATCACAGCGGGCATAGAGACCGGCAGTTTTCCAGAAGGCAAACGCGAAAGGCTCTGCGCAGCCCTCGTCGTTGTTGGTGGGGGCCCGCCAGAAGTTGGGGCGTACGGTATCATCCAGCAGCTGCACACCGTTATAGCGAATGGACACAAGCCCCTTGCCGCGGCCGAAAATGTACTCGAAGCCCTCGCCCTTTACGCCGATGTTGTAGTCCATCTCTACCAGCTGCGGGGCGGGCAGAGTCAGCCGGGCGGCGGCGTGGTTGTGCCATACCTGTCCCAAAGCAGCTTCATAGCCCTCCGGGATACCGGGCAGTGCAGCCCGCTGCACTGCGGCAACAGTCATGCAGGCAAGCCCTGCCTCCGGCAGGGCAAATGGGAACGGGATGTGCACCGTCCCGCCCGGCTTGCAGTCTGCCCGCAGCACCGCACGGCGCTCCGGCTGGCCGTTGACCGAGGACGCAAACACAAGATCGTAGGCGTTCAGGTCGGTAAAGAGGTTCCGGTTTTCCACCACGGCTTCGGTATCGGTGAGGGTAATTTTCAGGGGCGCGTAGGCCGCCTTGACTGCGTCAATCTTTGGGGTGTTGCGGCGGTCGGGCAGCACAAGACCGTCCACGCAGAATTCCCGGTCGGTGGGGCGGTCGCCGAAGTCGCCGCCGTAGGCAAAGCCGGGCTTACCGTCCGGGTCAGTCACTGCAATGCCGTGGTCCATGTACTCCCAGATAAAGCCGCCCTGATACAGCGGCTCTTCATAGGCATACTCGGTATAATCGGTGATGCCGCCGCAGCTGTTGCCCATGGCGTGGCTGTACTCACACATGATAAAGGGCTTTTCCGGGTGCTCTGCCAGAAACTTTTTGATGTCTGCCACCGGGGTATACATCTGGCTTTCCATATCAGAGGTGGCGGGGTATTCCCGGTTCCAGAAAATGCCCTCGTAGTGCACAAGGCGGCTGGGGTCGGTGCGGCGGAAATACTCGCTCATCTCCCACAGGGTCTTGCCGCCGTAGC